>Ga0187882_1000151_pt1 | contig 80131 bp, 81 predicted proteins | sample June2016WEW_19_1_3_FD_132991 | JGI IMG/M metagenome (GOLD analysis project Ga0187882, IMG submission 132991) | Peatland microbial communities from SPRUCE experiment site at the Marcell Experimental Forest, Minnesota, USA - June2016WEW_19_150 | ecosystem: Environmental > Terrestrial > Soil >... | reverse complement strand
CTGGGCAGTTCCACGTTCGTCCACGATCCGTGACGCCGGAGCGTACCACAAGCCGTTCGCGCGGCACGGCGCTGATGATCCTGCCGCTGAAATCCGCCAGCACGTCGATGGTAAACTCGCGCCCCGGCAGGTACCGCTGCACAATCGGATCCCGAACATAGTCCAGGAAAAAGCGCAGCTCCTTTTCGCTGCAAATGAAATGCGCTCCTACACTCCCTCGTCCGATGCGCGGCTTAAGGAACAGCGGGTAGGCCAGGTTGTTGAAATCGAGCTCATGAGGCAGCCATGTCTCCGGCACGGGGATGCTTTTTCCCCTTAGGAATTGTACGGTCCTGTGTTTGTCGTTGCAGATAGCTCCCGTTTCAGCATTGGAAACGGCTACGCGCACTCCCATCTCGAGAAAGGATTCGGCATGGGTCCCGAACAACACAAGCTCGTCGTCAATAGTGGGAATGAGCAGGTGGATGCGTTCTTTGAAGCAGATCGACTTGATGATCGGGATATATCGCGTATCCGTAGTGAGCGGAACAAGGTAATGGCGGTCGCTGAAATAAAGACCCGGGCTTAGGGCGTTCGTGTCGGTGGTGATCACGTTTCCGCGCGCGCCCAGACGCTTGATCGCATCCACGAAACCCTGGATGAGCGGCACTCTCCGGCTTGCGGCAGTAATCAAGATGTTAATCTCACGCATGGTCATGTCTCCTCTGTGATTCAGCAAGCCGCGCGCTGCTTCAGCTGCATGCCGTTGCCGAGTGAGTCCGTTGTACGCTCCCAGCTTCATGCCGGTCGGGCATCAGAAGATCAGACCAGCCCAGGATGCTGTCTTTCGCAAGACGCCTTCGTGCTTGCGAGCCCGTAACCAGATCGATTTCACGCGGGTCGATGCCGCCGCCGGGACGTTTGCAGGTGACCATCCAGGGTTGGATCGTCTCATGCATGGGAATATCCACTGCCGCCACGACGCTGCGTCGGCTTGCAAGCCGGCTTTGTTCTTCCTTCTTCGTCGGATGCTTGCACCCGTTGCCCAAGCTGGCTTCAACGACTGCCAGCTGCCTCACCAGCTCGCGCAGTTCCTCGGGTTCCATACTCAGCTTGTGATCGGGGCCTCGAGCATTTCGGTCCAGAGTAAAGTGCTTCTCCAACACCTTGGCTCCCAGGGCCGCCGCAACCAACGCACAAAGCACCCCTTCACTGTGGTCTGAAAATCCCACTGGCATGCCGAAACGATCGCGCAGAGACTGAATGGCTTTCAGATTCAACGAATCAGGCGAAGCAGGGTAGCTGGACACACAATGGAGCAACACGATGTCTTGCGCACCCCACAATTCCATGGTGTTTACCGCCTCCTCGACTTCGCTCATATGCGACATGCCGGTTGATAGAAGAAGAGGCTTCTTTTTTTGCGCGAGGTGGCGCAAAAGCGGCAGGTGGGTAATATCCGACGATGCAATTTTGAATGCCGGGACACCGAGATCGTCCAAAAAGTCGGCGCTTTCTTCGTCGAAAGGAGTAGAGAGGAACAGCACACCTCGGCGATCCGCGTGGGATTTCAGGGTACGGTGATCCTGCCAGGAGAGTTCCAGCCGGCGAAACATCTCGTAGGCAGATTCTTCTCCCTCTCCCTGCTGCGCGAGTTTGCCGCTTGCCGGCACCATGAGCCGGTCGGCACGGAACGTCTGAAACTTGACCGCATCTGCGCCGCATTCCGCCGCGGCGTCAATCAGCTTCAGAGCACGATCGACACTGCCGTCATGGTTGATGCCGATCTCTGCGATCACAAAGATCTTGGAGGAAGCTCCGATGAGCTTGCCTCCCAACAGGACATCATGCTGCTTCATTTTGATCCTCGAGCTTTCTCAAAACCTCGGGCAATTGAAAAAGAGAATCGACGACAAAATCCGCCCCCCCCCTTCGCCCTCCGCCATGCTGGAGGAGTGGGCTCTGCACCTGAACGCATCGCATGCCTACTCCTCGCGCGCCGAGGCAGTCTTTTTCCCAGTTGTCGCCAATGAAAAGAGCTTCATCCGGCTGGACCTGAAGACAAGCCATTTGCAGGCAAAAGGAGTAGGGGTGCGGCTTTTCCTTTTCCTTACCGTACTCCCACGTGCAGATAATGCTGTCCACGATTTCTTCCAGGCCGAGTGCCGCGCACTTGGCTCTCTGGACCGGCGGCACGCCGTCGGTGATGATTCCGAGTCGATAAGCCGAACGCAATTCCCTCAAGAGGTCGTCGTACCCCGGAAAGAGGCGTATGTTCGGCTTGTGTTGGCGATACACACTGACAAGTTCCTCCACCCGGACGCTTTCGCAACGGCAGTGATTCAGGGCGGCCGGCAGGACATTGCGTCTTCCTTCACGCGTCCACAGCGCCATTATTGTCCGTTCGATATCCTCCTCAGGCATGCCGGATGTGGCGGAAAGATGTTTCGCCACCGCGCGGTAGCCGCTGGCCACGAACTCATGCTCCGGATACAACGTGTCATCCAGATCGAAAATCAGTGCACGTATCATCCGATCTCCGAAATTCGATGAATGCCGCCGCAAAACCGACGGCGACGCATCACTGCAAAAGGTGAAACACCGTCATTCAACCGATGGTCTTCAGCAAAAGGGATATCATTCCGAAAAAGCCGCGTGCCGTCCGGACTGCAGCTGGCTCCGTCTATCAGTGAGCGCAGAATGCGGGCTACTCGAAGCGAGCCGCGGCCGTCCACCAGACCGCGACCACACGCGGACAGCTTCCGCCTGAGTTCGGGACTGCCATTCAGATGTACAAAGCGCTCAAGGACGTCCCTGCTCCTCAATAGCGCTCCGCCTCCCAATTCCAGGCAAGCGCCGGCGGCGGCTAAGGCTGAAACGGCGGCCTGCTGGTGGCAGTCGTAGGAGAGGGCACAAACGGGTGTGCCCACGGCGAGCGCTTCATATGCCGAAAGGCCGCCGGCTGAGATCACGAGGTCCGCCTGAAACATCAGACGAATTGCGTCTTCATCCGGAGCGATCCAGCGAAAACGAAGAGGAAGCCTGTAATTGCGTGCGACCTCCTCCTGCCCCCAGGAACAGAATCCCGGAAAGCCTGTCACCTCCAATCGCGTCTCGGCCGCGCGCAGGCCTTCGAGAACCCGAGGGAAAAAGCGGCTTCCATCGCCTCCACCCAGATTGACCGCGACCTTCTGAATGCGCTCCCTGATCGGCTTGGGCTGGCGGTGAAATCGCGCACACGCGTCGTCGAGGACCAGATAGGCAGGGCCTGTAAAACAGTCAGCGCAATTCGCAGGGAAACGGGACGTGTCAAATCCGATGCTGCCGTCAATGATCACGTCAGAGGATAGCGGCGCAAGCCCCAGATCGTGAATGCTGGCAACGGGCACGGCATGCCTGCGCGCTTCATCAACAAGAAGATTCAGACCCCTTTTGTGCCGAGTGTCAATGAGCAGCGCGGCAGGAGGCTCGATAGGAAGCCAAGGCTTCCGGGGCAAGAAATTGAACTGCTGGAATTCGCTGGCCGCGACCTGCTCCTTCGACCCGTGATCCTCGGGGTCGAGCAGAAATACTGCGTCTGCCACCGAGCGGAGGTGCTCCGCCAGAATGAGGGTTCTCCTCAAATGGCCGAACCCGGAACCAGGCCCAGCCACAGTCCGAATCCAGAAGGATTTTCGAGCCTGATGGGTGCGCCCGAGCGTCAATCTTTTGGCGCTGCTCTCGATCATTTGACGTACCTTTGACTGTTGCTCCCTTCCGACAGGATCCTGCCTCGGATCGCGGTGAATATCTCCTTGGATCCCTGAATCAAGGGGGTGATCTCGTATTCCAGCAGGTCAGCCATGAGCCCGAAATCCATCTTTTCGTGCGCTTCGATGAGCGCCTTAAGGGCAGAGGTCAATTTGGCATGGTGCGCTCCCGCAAGTGCGCCACCAGCCTCGCCGGCATCGAGAGGGACATGAAACGTCTGGGCAAGCCGGTCAATGAGCAGGTTTATCCAGTAAAAACCTTCGTAAAACTGCTTCAGGTTTTCGAAGGTGCTCGCGTCGATGGAGTTCCGAAAACTATTGGCAAGCACTGGAGTTGTCGCTTCCACACGATCGAGGTAGGCAATCGCTTCCTGGATCGAATCGAGGGCAACCTCCTGGAGAGTTCCGGTGAAGATTTCAATCTTCTCTTTGTTGGCAATGCAATCCGGCAAGGAATGCGTATTCCCGTCGGGGATCAAGGGGTGCCCGTCAATCTGGATTTGTCGAATGATCGCGTCACCGTTGATGTGATCCCTTTCAACGAGTCTGATGACTTGATCCAACGAATTGAGGTCTTGAGGGATTGCTGCGACCTCCTGTTTATCAACGTAGAGTCGTGTCATGGTTCTCCCTTACAGGCGGACCCAGCAATTCATCCGCCCGCAATAGTCATACGCAAATTTCGGGCCAGAAACACGTATGCGGTATTTCGCGGTCATAAAAGTTCGAGATAAAGCGTCGGCAGCAGGATGACGATAGAGTGTGCGGCGCACAACACGAGGGGCTGTCCGGAAGGCGGGTTCGACGGTGGATCGGACCCGCCTTTTTTCTAAAGCAGGGACCGAATTAAAATCCGTGCGATTGAACTAATCCAAATGGGGACCTGGGACGATAAGTATCGCCAGAGCGTTCGGACTGGGATTCCAGGCCGGTCGCCGAGTGGGCTTGTGCAAGAGCCTTGTCTGATAAGGGTATGGATATCTAACGAATTCGAATTCAAGGAGGAATTCACCCATGGCAATGAGTATTCTCAACAACATTGCTGGCTTAAATGCGCAGAACCAGCTGAATATCAACAACGTCAACCTCAACACTACCTTGCTTCGCCTTTCTTCCGGCAAGCGCATCAATTCAGGGGCGGACGATCCGGCGGGTTTGGGCATTGCAAGCAGCTTAAAAGCGAACGCCTTGGCGCTCAACCAGGCGACCCAAAACGCCAATGATGGCATTTCGGTTGCGCAGATCGCTGATGGCGCGCTGAGTCAAATAAGCAATCTCCTGACAAGTGGTTTCACCCTGGCGGAAGAAGCGGCAACCGACACGGTCGATTCCAATGGCAGGACTGCACTTAACAATCAGCTGACATCCATCAAAACTGAAATCCAGCGCATTGCAGCCCAGACCAATTATAACGGGGTGTCGATTTTCTCTACCACGGCAACCAGCAAGCTGAACGGGGCACTGCATGTCTTTGTCGGCGACACGGCGGCTGCGAGCTCGATTTCGGTTACGATCGCCACCATTACGGCTACCAGCGTGGGGGGCCAGGATATTTCAGGCACCGACCTGGGAACATCCAAGGATACTGCCGCCGCGGCCATCCAAACTCTCAAGACTGCGCTGTCCGGCATCGCCACCAGCCGGGCCGCCGTCGGCGCTGGAATCAACCAGCTGCAGTCAGCCGTGTCCGTGCTCCAGACTACGGCTCAGAACACGACCGCAGCCGAATCCAACATCGAAGATGCCAATATGGCCCAGGAAATCTCAAACATGACCAAGTATCAGATCCTGGCCCAAACCGGCATCGCTGCTCTGACCCAGGCCAATTCGACCGCTCAGAACGTGCTCACACTGCTCAAAGGGTAGTTTTCAGCCAGGCCCTGTTGAAGCCATGGGCGCGTCGCTCTAATGCGGCGCGCCCGCTTTTCTTTCGTGTTTGTCTTATAGTGCTCTGTTGTCCGGACGATAAGGTACGGAGAAGCCCGGTTGGGTTTGCAGTCCGAGCATTCTTACGCTGGTCACGCGCTCGGAGAGGAGGATGGCAATGGCAGTGGATATCAGTCAGATTGCCGGGGCCGCGACGGATCTCCTTTCTTCATCTACTTACATGTCTTCAGCCAGCGCAGGACCGCGTCGCCCCGATCCAGAGGAGACTCCTAGCATTTCCGCCGCAAGCAATAAGGAAGGCGAGCCGGCCCAGGAGGGCAGGTCGGATGCAAAGACCTACCTGATGGATCTGCTGCAACGCGCCCAAGACGTCGAGCTCGGCAAGGACACCACCTATTCCTTCGAACGCAGCGATAAGGACGGCAAGGTGTATATTTCGGTCAAAGATAAACGCACCGGTGGAGAGCTCTACCGAATTCCCAAGCACTACCTCACAGACGTAGATCTGCAAAACAAACAGCGCCACCAGGTCGACGTTCGGATCTGAACGAAAGCGAGCAGGTTCCATGACATCTATCGGCACTATTAACCTGGTGAATGGGGGCTTGGACGTTACCAGCATCGTCGACAATCTCGTCACCGCCGCACAGACGCCGATCACTAATCTGCAGACGCAGACGACGTCCTATCAAAACAAAATTTCCGCTTATCAGACGCTGAACAGCAACATGCTGGCACTGCAAACCAGCGTCGAGAGCCTCCTCTTCAATGGGGAGACCGCGCCCCTGAGCATGCCCTCCGACTTTTCAAGCCGTTTCAATACCAGCATCTTTGCGCTGCGGACGGCGACTTCCTCGAACCAATCTGTGGTCACAGCGACTGCAGACAAAGGCATGGCGACCGGCAACTACAGCATCTCGATTTCGCAGCTCGCAAAATTCGACTCTTACGCATCCAATAACTTCAGTTCAGACACCGGCCAGACCACGCAAACCGGCGAGCTCGTCATTCAAAAAGGGTCCGACGCGGGCAATGCGGTTCACGTCACCATCGACAGCACCAATAACACACTCGAGGGCATCAAAGACGCCATCAACGAGAAGAACGCAGGATTTACAGCTTCGGTAGTCAATGATGGCAGCAGTTCGCCATACCGGCTTGTGATCACCAGCGATGACTCAGGGCTCGCCAACGCGCTCAAGATCACGAACAACCTGACAGTCGGAACGGGAAGCAGTCTGAGCCTCTCCGTGGCGACCGCGGCCCAAGATGCCAAGCTGACGGTCAACAACATCGACATTACCAGCAGTTCGAACGCCGTGACCAATGCCGTAGAGGGTATGACCTTCAATCTGAATGCGGAGTCAGGCGATGCCGTCGTAACCGTCAATCGCGACGTGGATTCGATCGTGGCGGGCGTCAAAGACTTCATCTCGAAGTACAACGATTTCACATCCTATGTCACGTCCCAAAGCGCCTATGACTCGACTACAAAAAGTGCGGGACTCCTATCCGGAGATCCCACCATCAGGGACGCCCAGAACCAGGTCGCAACCGCAGTGACGCAGAACGTCACTTCAAACGGATCCGCGTTCAGCACGCTGTCGCAAGCCGGAATCTCGATGGCAAACGACGGGACTTTGAGCCTTGATGAGACAAAGCTACGAAACGCGCTGTCCACCAACTTCAGCGACACCGCTCGACTCTTTCTGGCTGATGGAACCGATGATGACGGCAACACGACGAGCCTGTTGCCCGCGCTTGAAACCCGGCTCAAGAATTTCACGGACTCGCTGGATGGCCCGATAACCAACGCCACCGGTGCTCTCCAGACTGACATCACCAGCATTAACAACGAGATCAAACAAATGCAAGCGCGGCTGGACATTCAACAACAGCTTTGGATCGCCGAGTACACACAAGCCAACCAGGCTCTCCAGCAGTTGACCGTTATGCAGGCCTCAATAACCAGCCAATTGAGTTCACTCAGCTCATCGTAGTCAGTAGTGGAGCATTCGATGCCGAACCAACTTCGCCGCTACCAGGAAGTCGCGATCCGGACTGCAACGCCGATTCAACTCGTGTTGTTGTTGTATGACGCAGCCATCGCGAATCTCCAAAGAGCGCAGGAACATATCGCGGCGCATGCCATCGCGAGCCGTACCCGTTGCATCAACAAGGTGACATCCATTCTCACAGAGCTCCAGTCGGGTCTCGAATTTGAAGCGAGTGAAGAGATTGCCCGCTCTCTGGATCGGCTGTATCGATACATGAAAAACCGACTCTTCCAGGCAAATCTGCACCAGAGCGCCGGGCCATTGAAGGAAACCGTCCAGCTTTTGACCGGCTTGCGTGATGCCTGGGGAGAAGTGGCGCGCCTCGAAGCCCTCAAAACCGCCTCTGTCGGAACGGGGACCCACCCAAAAGTCGAGATCTTGGCCCCCCCGCTCTCGGCGGCCGGCCAGGCTCCGGTGCCCAACTCAAAACTCAATCTCACGGCATAATCATGAATCACGCTGATACCGAAGGGCGCGCCCTGCAAGCCTTTTACGATTCGCTGGGGGCCCAGCTGGAAAAACAGTACCAGAACCTCGAGGCGCGCCATCCTGTCCTGCTGGATGGGGAGGGCATCGAAGAAAAACTCCTCGCCGCGGAAAAGCGTGTGGCGCAGTTCATGAGCCACTGCAATCCTGCCGCGGGATTCCTCGACGGCGCTCGAGAGGAAAACGAATCCTCGGCGGCATTTCTTCGCGAAAGATGCAGAAACCTGTTGAAACTGATTGAAAGGAATGCAGCCGCCCTTCATCGATTGCGGGAGGAGATCCGCGCTTCCCTCCAAGGGCTTCAAGCAGGGGGACGATTTCTGCGCAGCGTGCGCCCCTACCGGGAGGCTCAGCCCAAGTTCATCGACGCGCGCCATTAGCCCCTTGAGAAGTCAGGAGCCCTTCTGGAGCTAGCCGCTCCCTTCGCCTTGCAGGGTGCATCGTGAATACCTTCACATCCAATCTCGCGGTCCTTTCGCGCCGGCAACCGAAGCTCGCGCAGCTTCTCAGGGCCAATCCCGCCGGCCGGGTGCGTCTGGCTCAATCCCGCAAGGGCGCGCCCACTGCGTTCTATCAACGTGCTGCAGGTGATCCCGTCCCCCTGCACAGCCGGTACGATCCTCTGTTGGAGGCGCAGAAGTCAATTCAAGATGTGGATTTGACCGGTGCGGATTACTTCATCTTTATGGGATTCGGACTCGGCTACAACCTGGATGCGCTGCTCGCACGCGTGAGCCGGGAAACCGCTCACATATTCGTGGTCGAGTCGGATCTTGAAATTCTGCGCGCGGCGATGGCAGTGCGTGACCTTTCTTCATTTCTCTCATTGACTCACATTCACTTCGCCTGGCCTCCCGGAGGAAATGAGCTTGGGGAGCAATGGAGGCAGTTCTTCGATCCCGTGACCGCGAGCAAGAGTGTTTACATCATCAATGCTGCCTCGCTGGTACTCGATCCGAAGTTATTCAAATCCGCCGCCGAGATCATCCAAAGTAAGACGCTTCAGATCTTCACGGACATCAACACTCTGGTGGGAATGTCCACATCTTTCTTGCATAACTTCGTTGCAAATTTTCCCCGCGCTTGCAAGGCGCCGGGAGTGGATGCCTTTGCAGACAAGTTTCCGGGGGTCCCCGCGATCTTGGTTTCCGCGGGTCCTTCCCTGGACCGGAACATTCACGAACTGAGGACCCATCAGGACAACGCATTGATCATCGCCGCCGACGCTGCGTTGAAACCGCTGACCGCTGCCGGCATCGAGCCTCATTTTGTGGCCTGCGGCGATCCGGGATACGATGCCTTTCTTCATCTAAAGGATGTGAACGCGCCGACACTACATCTGGTGGCGGAAGGCACGGCATATCCTGAATCCCTGGCGGCTTTTGAAAACCGCACGATTCTCTGTGCGTTCGAAAATTCCTCGCTCCCGGGTTTCTCGGATCTCCTGTCATCCAAGGGATCGCTTCGAGCCTGGGGATCGGTTGCCACCATGTGTCTGGACTTTGCCCTGCGCCTCGGCTGCAACCCCATCCTGTTCATCGGACAGGATCTCGCTTTCAGCGACGGGCGCACATATTGTTCGGGACTCCACTGGGAGCCTCGATGGTTTCAGGGCGTCAGCAACCCGGATGAATGGCAGAAGCGTTGGGCGGATCTGAGGGCGTGCAACAAGCTCGTGTCGATTCCGGACCTCTTTGGCAGGCTGGTGGAAAGCACCGACAAGCTTGTGTCCTACTGGAACTGGATCAACGCGGAACTCGAGAAACACCCGTCGGTACGATTCGTCAACGCCACCGAAGGAGGGATTCTCAAAGACCATGTGGAAATCATGAGCTTGCGCGAAGCATTACACCGTTTCTGCCGGCAGCGCCGCAATTTCGCCGGCGAAATCCAGCGCCTGTATGATGACGCCGCCCGGAATCTCATGCCTGTGGACACGAGCCTTCTTATGACCATGGGAGAGGAATCGGGTCGGCTTCAGCAAATTCTTGAACAGGCTTTCCATGAATGCCGCGATAGTCAGTCGCTGCATTCCGCCGCCCGACTTTCGGAGAGATTGGAAGGGTTGAAGAAATCCGTGCTTTCCTTGCCGAGGCTCGCGCCGCTTCTGGAGAAGTTCAATCAGCTCGGGAACGTCTCGTTTCTCCGCCGGCGATCGGCGCTCGCATCGCAGCCTAGAATCACCGCCTGCGAGATCCAGGACTTATATCACGACTATTTCCGCTCCGTCGCCAAAGCATCCGAACCAATCACCCAGGCACTGATTCAGCTCAAGAATTGCACCCGGCAGGCCGAGAACCTTGCATAATTGCAGCTTCGATAGCGGCTCGGGTTCGCATGTCCCCATTCCTGCCTCCCCGCTATGCGTAAGACATTCATCCGAGCAGTCTCTTCAGGACATCCGGCGGTGGAATCTGGGACATGGATGCAGCGACGTTTTCCCTCTTGATGGATTCGTAGACTTCTTTGCGGTGCACGGAGATATACCGCGGCGCGGTGATCCCCACTTTTACGCTGCCGCTTCCCACATTTAGGAACGTGACCTCAATCTCGTTGCCGATGATCAGGCTCTCTCCTCTTTTCCGCGTGAATACCAGCACACATCTCTCCGATGGAAGGGCGTTCAGATTATTTCGCCGCACACTCCGTTATCAATTACCCCGGTTCGACCCCGTTCTTCGCGGCAGCTCGGAAAAGCGGATGTCGCACGGAATAGCGGCTCTCAAGGAGAATGATCTGCTTGCCGCATCGGTTCCTGTCGTTGATCAGGATGGGAGCCATCAGGTTGACCGTAGCATTGGATGGATCCTCGGGAATGGTGGCCACGGCAAATATCGATATCTCTTCCGGCTTGCCGGCCTGCAGTTCCTCCGCGTCCTTTTCACTAACCTCAAACTGGTAGGAAGACTGCAGCAGAAAGGGATTGACCACCAGCAAAGCTATGGGAGGATCCTCCAAAGACTGAAGGTAATTAAAGGGTTTCAAGTTTTCTATTTCCAACATGGCGAACTTGCGGATCTGAGGAAAACCAGGAATCCCTTCCTTGAAGTGAATAATTTTCTCTTCGGGAACTTCTATTTCCCCGAAATTCACGGTTCGCACTGTCAACCCTCTGGCTTCATTCATCACGAGACCATACAAAAGAGATACCGAAGGAATTCCCTGATGGCTACCGGGCAGCGCCACCTTTCCAACTCTGTCCCAAGCCTTCCTCAATAATCCCGGCGGACAGAATTCATTACTCTTTTTGCACAACCCAATTCGATTTTACATGCGGAGAAAAGGCTCTGTCCATGAATTTACGCGTTCCGCATTCCCGGCGAGCAGGCATCTTAGATGTTTTGAGCGATTTTCATTACCCGAGATAGTCGAACAGATTCTGTTTGCCCAAAACCGCCCCGACCGAAAGCGCGGCCTGTAGCGCCGTCTGGGTCTGGGTCACTTGGGTGAGCGCCACAGCCATATCGGCACTGCTGATTGTGGACTGGCGTTGCTGAATGTCGGTCTGTTCCGCCTGGCGGGCGGTCGCTGAATTCTGCACACTTGCCAGATCGACACCCAGTTGGGAACGCACGTTGTTGACGGTGGCAAGCGTTCCGGAGAATTGACTCAGGGCGGTTTGCATCGCCCCCTGGTCGCCGCTGTCGATGGCGCTCAGCAGCCCGCTGATAGCGGTGAACACGGGACTGAAAACGGCGGAACCCGCGACGTTCTCATGCACCTGCAGACCTTCCCCGATATTGACGGTGTTCACATCGTCATCGCCTTGATAGGTCATCGTGTCGCCCGCGGCGGTAAATGCGGGCGCTGTGACTTTTGAGCCTGCGAAAATGTAGCGCCCTCTGACCTGTGTGTTGGCCAGCGAGAGCGCTTGGCCCAATTGCGAGCGGATGTCAGCCGCGTATGATGCGCGGGCGTTCGCATCGTTGAAGTTGCTGGCGGCAGCACTGCCCTGGGAGTAGACCGAGGTGACCAGGTTGTACAGCGAATTCAGTGATGAGTCCGTTACCTGCAGATAAAAGGAGGAGGCATCGGAGTTGCTCTGGTATTGATCAAGTTGACCCAACTGATTATTGAGCTGGAGGTTCTCCGCGCTTTCCGCCGGCGAATCGCGCAGGTTCAACAGCTTCTTGCCGGATGATACCTCTTCGTTCGCCTGTTCCAGTTTGTCGTTGAGTGATTCGACGCCGGCAAGCATGTTGCGGTAACTGATTGCTTCGGTGATCCTCATAACTACCCTCCGAAGATCTTCATAAGACCATCTGTCAGCGTGTCCAGAACACTGATGACTTGACAGTTGGCCTGGTAGGCCTTCTGATAACGTAAGACGCTGACGGCTTCGTCATCCAGACTGACACCCGAAACCGAGTCCTGCTGGTTCTGCAGCTGCGTAAGCACCTCGTTCTGCGTGGTGAGACCATCTGACGCAGTCTGGGAATCCATGCCGACCGTGAAAATCAGGTTTTGGTAGAGCTGATTCAGATTGGCGCTGTCCCCAAGCAGCAGGGCCTGATTCTGGACATCCGCGAGAAGCTTGGCGTTGGTATTGGATCCAGATCCTTCCCCAACTCCAGCAGCCGCAATCTTGTCGGGATCGCTGATCGCCACCTCAATGGCCCGTGCCGCGCCCTGGTTCGACCCCGGTGTCTGTTGAACAAAAGGAGTGAAGAAGTTGCCTCCGGCATCGCCGTTGAGATCCACCCCCTGGACATGTTGCGCATTCACTTTTGAGATGATCCCGGCAGCCATGTCATCGAGCTGATTCAGATAGGATGTTACTTTCGAGTCACGAACATCGAGCAGGCCCCCAAGCTTGCCGGATTGAATCGTGGACGTGATGTCGGTGTTGCCCGAATAGACTGACAGAAGGTTGCCCAAAGCGGGAGATGGGACCGTTTTCCAGGGATTGCTGGTGGTACCAGCGACCAGAGACGCGCCCTGACGCGTCGTGATCGTAAGACTTCCGGAATCATCCTCACAGTAGGATATGTCGACAAGGCCTCCAAGTTGATCCACCAACTGCTGTCGCTGGTCGCGCAGAGTATTCTCATTGTTGTTGGTACCCCGCGCGGCTGCGACTTCGACGTTGAGCTGGGCGATGCTTGAAGTCAGGGTGTTGATCTGATTCACCGTATCGGCGACCTGGCTGTCCTGAGATTGCTGGATGGTCTGGAGCTGTTCATAAACTTGCTCAAACTGAGCGCCCAACGCCTGGCCATTGGCAAGCACTTGCTGCCGCAGCGAGGCATCCTCGGGAGTGTTGGCCAGCGAACTGAAGCTGTTAAAAAAGGTGTTGATGGATGATTGCAACCCGGAATCGGAGTTCTCATTGAAAAGTGCTTCCACCTGTTGCAGAACGCTGGAGGAAGTATCCAGCTGGCTCTGCAGCGATAGTTCCTGGTTGACACGGTAATCGATAAAGCTATCCCGGGCAGATTCAACCGCGCCCACGCGTACACCTTGGTTAGGCTGGCAGTCATATTGCACGCCTGGCGGTCCGGGGGTCAGTGCCACTCGTTGGCGCGCGTATCCCTGAGTATTGACGTTGGCAATGTTGTTCTGGGTGACATCGAGGCCAAATTGCTGGGCCTGAAGCGCCTGGCGCGCAATTTCCAACCCGGCTAAGAGTGAAGTCATGATTCGGACCTCCGGCCGTTCCCGGCAAGCTGCGGATAAGAGGCGCCGTGCGTCCCAACAGGCGCATGATCACGTTGCCCCCTCAACCGTTCGGGCTACACCTTGCTCGAGATCGTGTTGTGCGCCGTGGCATAGGGCTTGAACAGCCCATTGCTTTGATAGGGGTTTGTGGTGTTTGCGATAAGATTCAACAGGCCTCGCGAATAGCGCAGGGAGTTTTCCAGGAGTTTGCGATTGCGCTGATTGATTCTCTTGAGCTCTTCCACAAGATGCTTGAAAAGCATAGTTTGGGACCTTATCTCTACGGCGACCGAGGGATCGGCCGCTTCGGCAAGTTTTAGGAGAGTAAACTCTTCGCCTGTCAAGTGCAGTACCTGGCAAATCTTCTGGCAAAGGGGCGCCATTTCATTTTCCAGGAGCCGCAGCTTGACGTTAAACGTCTCGTCCGTCTTACTGCTTTCCAGGATCGCTTCCAAAGAGCCACGCACCAGCAGCGCGGTCTTTTGGCGCGCGTGGTCGATCAGTTCGCGATATAGCCCGATCTCTTCTCGAACAATTCTCATCAAAGCCGGGATGTGCTCATCCATCGTTCAAATCCTGAGATTGATATGGTTCTTGGAATCAGATTCTTCTGCTTCCTTAAACTCCATATCATCCGGATCACGGCCAGGATCATCCTGGTCATGGCTCTGGTGCTTCCTGGGGTGGCGCCCCGAGTAGGGTTCCTCGTGCGCGCCGCGATCCAGAAAGTGCGGCGAAACAGGATTGACGCGTCCGAAGTCGTCGGCCATGGCGCCCTCCTGGAGCTGCCACTTAGAAGATTTCGTCGACGAAATCTCCGCCTAGAATTTTGTCAGCAACTTGTTCGGCTTTGACATTGTACGTGCCGTTCTGTAGAGACTGCCGAACCTGCTGCACTACACCTTCTCTGACATCCGGCGTGGATTGAATCAGGGCGCCCAGGTTTTGAATCTCCCGGCTGCGGACTGAAAGCTCGACACGATCGGGGTCTCCGGCGACCGACCCACGGCTGGACGATTGAACGCGCTGCGCGATCTGCTCCTGCAAATGGAGACGGTCCGCACTGTTGCCGAGGTCGATCAGGGGGGATTTGTTGTTTATTTCCATAGCATCCTCAAGAGTGTACTCTTCTCGAGCGCTATATCGACCTTTCCGTGGTAACACTTTAGGGCTTCCTGAAAGGATGCGGCGATCATTCTCATGGCCCCTTGTATGCATGCCTCACTCACCCAAAAGCGCTTTGGGATCTATCTGATCCCCGTTGCGGCTTATTTCAAAGTGAAGGTGGGCGCCTGTCGATCGCCCTGTGCTCCCCACGGTTCCCAAAACCTGGGACGCCTGGATGGAATCGCCTGCGTTCACGAGCAGCGTGCCCATATGGGCGTACCGGGTTTCAAATCCATCCTGGTGCTGCACAACCACGGTATTGCCGTACCCATTCTGATAACCGGAAAACACCACGCTGCCGGCAGCGGCCGCGTGAATCCTTGTGCCCTGCGGTGCGGCAATGTCCACACCGTGATGAAACTGCATCTCATGCGTAATCGGATCCCTACGAATACCGAAACCGGAAGAAAGTGGCGCCTGCACGGGCATGCGGAAATCCGGGACCTCGTCTCCTCCCGTATTCGCGCTTCCGGCGGAAGGAAGCGTTGCTTTGCTGATGGCATCGTCTACCGATCCCAGCTGTGCCGCCGGCGCCTGATTGGAGAGGTTGCGCATCAGCAGGTCCGAGATTCCGAGTGCGCCGCGTTTTGCCAGATTGCGGGCTAGTTCCTGATCGAACATTTCCGTGTAGATGTCCTGTCCCGGCCCCTTTTCCGTAAGCCCTGAGTCGTCGATCGTATCGCGCATTACGGTCAACATATGAGACAAAAACATAGCTTCAAATTCCTTCGCGGCATCCTGGAGCTGCGCGTCGGTTTTGGCGGTCCCGTTGCCGGACTTGCGCAGCAGGTCTGCGGTCGAACGATCAACGCTCTCCATTACGGATCTGTTCAGCAAGCTGCCCGCCAAGGTATCTTGCGTCATCGCCACTCTCCGCCGGCTTCCCTCGAATCACGGTTCTCAGGATTCATTACAATATTTCCAATTCGGCCTGCAAGGCTCCGGAGGCTTTGATTGCCTGGAAGATCGCGATGATGTCCCGCGGCGAAGCGCCAATCGAGTTCAACGCGCGCACGATTTCCTCGACGCTGGCCCCTTCATGAAGGGTAACCGCGTGTCCCTTGTCCTCTTGAACCGCCACCGTTGTTTGGGGAACGACGGCGGTAGTGCCCTGCCCCATCGGCGCGGGCTGGGAAACCTCGAGCGTGGTACCCACCTGAAGGGAGAGGCTGCCGTGGATGATCGACACGGCCGAGATTTTCACTTCTTTACCCAGCACGATGGTCCCGGTCTTTTCGTTGAGCACGACTCGCGCAGGGAAGTCCACTTCCATTCTGGCGTTCTCTACCATCGACATGAAATCCACTACCCGCTGAGAGTAGTCTGCGGGAATCTTGATGCTGATCGTCCGTCCGTCGACCGCTTTGGCGACAGCCGTGCCGACCGCATCGTTGATTACCTTCACGGCCCGGCTGGCGCTGGTAAAATCGCTGTCGTGCAGGATGAGCGTCAGCTCGGTGCGGCCTGCCAGATTGACCGGCACTTCCTTTTCCACCAGACCCCCGTTCGGGATTCTGCCGACCGTGGGATGGTTCGTCTGGACCTTGTTTGCGCCCGCGCTCGCACTAAATCCTCCGAGGGCGAGTTGCCCTTGAGCGCTGGCATAAATCTCATTGTTGGCAGCCTTCAGAGGCGTCATGATGAGGACACCGCCCTGGAGGCTCTGTGCATCGCCGATGGAGCTGACGGTCACGTCGATGCTGCTGCCGCTGCGGATGAATGGGGGGAGAATGGCCGTAACCATGACGGCTGCGATGTTTTTGACGCGAATCTGGTCCGCTGAGATGGTTATCCCGCTGCGTTCGAGCATGTTGGCAAGGGTCTGGGTCGAAAAAAAGGTCTGGCGGCTGTCTCCCGTGCCGCTGAGGCCGACTACCAGGCCATAACCGACCAGCTGGTTTTCTCGCACGCCTGCAAACGATGCGATGTCCTTGATACGGCTGGAGCCCATCGACATCGGCTCCATCAGGGACGCGAGGATTATCACCAGAACTGCACCGGCATTTCGCGCTTGCTTCATTTTGGCTCTCACCTCAGAAGGGGAAAATTCCGTTCAAGATGCGGTACAGTAATCCCGGTTTCAGCGGCTGGCTGACTACGCCCTTGCCCTGCACGCGAATCTCCATCTGAGCGACCGCCGCCGAAGGCACTTCATTGTTGGCGCCGATGTCCTCGGGGCGCAGCACGCCGGTCACGTAGATGACCTGATTTTCATTGTTGAGGCTCAGCGTGCGCACGCCCTCGATCACCAGATACCCGTTGGGCAGCACGGACTTAACGCGCGCGGTCACGGTAGTAGTGAGTGTCGTGGCCCGTGTCGTGGCCCCATTGCCCTTAAAGGTGGTGGTGCCCGACCCGTTCACGGCGTTCGAGAGCTCTTTGATCTTTTTTTCGGCGCCGAACAGGTTGCTCATCCCTATCTGGGCAGTACTGGCCCTGTTGCTCGTGGCATCCGCCGCAGAACTGGCCTGCGTCGATTCTGAAACGACAATGGTGACGACGTCATTTACATCGCGAGCCTTGAAATCGCGGAACAGGTTGAGATGGCTGCTCTGGCCCACCCACAAGGATCCATCCGTGGTCTGTTGGGGCGTCGTCTGGGCACTGGCTTCGGCAACATAGCTGCCCAGGCTCGCAGCGGCGGTCGTCGAGATTTTCTTTGGACCGCAAGCCGACGCCAGTCCGGCGAGAGACAACAGTAAGAACAGGCTAAAGCAACATCTTGCACGGTACTGCTTCATCATTTACCCCCTAGCGCGCGACGCGCACTTCTCCCTGGCCGGTGACCACAGCCGCGATCGCACGATCCGAGTCAAGATTCCTCACCTTGATCCGATCTCCGATTTTCCCGTTCTGCAGGGCTCGCGCGAGAGTCGTGACGCAGATTGCGCTCCCCTGCGATACGAGCCGAACCGTGTCCCCGCTGTGCACGAGATTGATTTCGTTCACCCAATCACGCTTGAGGAGTTCTCCGGTCCCCAGCGCGCGCTTCGCGGTCGTGCCGATCACTTCCTCGCAAGTCCGGAAGTAGGCAGCGCCCGGCTCTTCGATGTCGGCAAGCGCGTCACGCAAATCGTCCGCTTGCAGCGTGTGTGCGTACGGCACGGGCTTTGCCAGCTGGACCACGTGCGCTCGCACGCGCACGTCGGCCTTGACCCAGAAGGTGCGCAGCGTCCTGCCCTCGGAAACTGCCGCCATTGGAATCAGCATGCTGCGATTGTTCGAGGGCAGCGCCCTGCCGATGACATTCAGCTTCAGTTCACCCTGGGGAAGCTCGATCGCCGTCAGATTTTCAATCGATGGAATCTCAATTTCTTCCTGTCTCCACTCTGTGACGGAGGCAAAATGCGCCTTCAAAACGGAGACGATTTCCTCTAGAGCGGGTACGCGTGTCGCAACAGAGACTCGAGTACAATCTGCGCCTGTGATCAACACCTCCTTTGGGCTCGCAACGAGGCCGCGAATCAGCTCAAAGACCTCGGCTCTGCTCAAGGTGCGGGCTTGCAGTATCACCCCCAAAGGAGCCTGCGCCAGGCGGGTCACCAGGACCTCGTCATCCCCACTGAGATCGGCGATGTCCGCGAGGATCAGGGTGGACCCCTTGACAACTGCCTCGGAGCGCAGCCGGATGGTGCAGATTCCTCCAGGAGTTGGCCAAGCGTTCGAGAAACAGCACAGCAAGGCTGCCACCAGAATCGCGGCAGCCGGCAAGCTTCGGACTCTCCCCTCGACCACACGAGGGGGGGACGATTTTTGGGGCAGCGTAGGGCGGGTCCTGAGCCAACGGTTTCTATGCAACTGGCTCTGCAGGTTCATTGAAAGCAGACTTGTGAGGCGGCTATCGGTCCGGACAAAACCTGAGGTGGAAACCGTCCGATAAAACAGCCGGTGCGCAAAGCGTGCGGGGCGTGATCTGAGGAGAGAGTTCGAAGCTTGCATGGTTCCAATTCTTATCTGACTATGTTGTTTGCCTGAGAAAGCATGTCATCTGCGCTGTGGATGACCTTCGAGTTCGCTTCGTAAGCGCGCTGGCTCACGATCATGTTAACCATCTCTTCCACCACGCTGACGTTGGACTGCTCCTGGAAGCCAGAGAGCAACGTCCCCAGGCCATTTTCTCCCGGCGTTCCCGTGATGGCATCGCCGGAGGCCTGGGTGGGAGTGAAGAGGTTTTTGCCGATGCTGTCGAGTCCGGCCGGATTCTGAAACATGGCGATCTCAATCTTGCCTACCTGCTGCGGCGTCGTTTGTCCGGCCTGAATCACCGACACGGTGCCGTCGGCGCCAATGCTGATGCCGGTCTGGTCCTGGGGAATGGTGATCTGCGGATCCAGCAGATTACCATCCGAAGTGACCATCGCGCCGTCACGGTTCACCTGGAAGTTTCCGGCGCGCGTGTAAGCGAGCTGGCCGTTGGGCTGGAGGATCTGGAAAAACCCTTGCCCCTCGATCACGATATCAAGGGGATTGTCCGTCGCCGAGTAATCACCCTGGGTGAATATCATCTCAGTGGCAATCGGCTTGGTTCCGAGCCCGACTTGCAGTCCCACGGGGACATCCGTGCTCGCCGTATTGGCCGTGCCTGCGTTGCGCTCGTTTTGATAGAGAAGGTCCTGAAATTGCGTGCGGCGCTGCTTGAAGCCGGTCGTGTTGACGTTAGCAAGATTGTGCGCAATGGTATCGATGTTTAGCTGTTGCGCATTCATGCCGCTTGCGGCCGTATACAATGCTCGTAACATGATTTCTCCTAGCGACTGAGTCTGTCGATTGCCTTCGCGTCCAAATCGTTGACCATTAGATTGACGCCTTTTTGAATCGCCTCAAAATTGCGCATCAGTTCGACCATGCGCACGGTAGCCAATAACGGATTCACGTTTGACTGCTCCTGATATCCCTGCCGCACGGTCACGTTTGTCGCGGCTTTGGGAGTCTGGTTATTGTGAACCGCGAGCAGAGAACCTCCCTCGAGCGACAGCGAGGCCGGATCATCGAACGAGGCGAGCTTGAGGCGATCGACGGTTACTCCGTTGAGCGAGATTTGCCCATCCTGATCGATGTTTACCTTCCCGGGACCCAAAACGATGTGTCCTGCATCGCCGAGCACAGGGTACCCATCCGACGTGCACAGAACTGACTTGGTGTCCGTGGTCAGATTTCCGTTGCGCGTGTAGCGCACGCCACCCGGAGTCTCGACGGTCAGCAGTCCGTTTCCCACGAGCGCCACATCGAGATCGTTTCCCGTTCCAACCAGCGATCCAGTGCTGAGATCCACGGCGCCTTGAGCCACCACTGCATGTGTGTTGATCGCCGAGTCGATCTGAGGCGAGGCGGATGAGTCCATGGCCAGGTTCAACGCAGTAAAGAAGGTCTTTTGCTCCTTGAACCCCGTTGTATTGACGTTGGCCAGGTTGTTTGCAAGCATGTCCAGGGCATCCATTTGGGCCTTCATCCCGGAATATGCTGTGTAGAGACCGCTATGCACGTTTCATCTCCTGAGCTCCCTGCGGGAGCTCCGTTTTATGATGTCGCGAGTGCCACCCGGTTGTTTGCAAGTTTCGTGCCATAAACTTAGGTCCTGAAATCTGATGCATTCACAGCACTTCAAGCTGGAAGGACCCGCCTGAAGTGTCAAGGTTCCGATACAAACTGGCAATTTCTTCCCACCCGCCTGGGCAAGGCTTGCTGCGCGTTTCCCGATTTTCGTCAAGGAGAAGCCTGCGCGTAACCCTTGAGGCCCTAGGAAGCGGCCACTGCCGGAGCTCGTTCGATATATTTACGCAGACTTAGAATCAACTCTGCCTCCCCCCTGGGAATGCGCAGGCGCTGGGCAATTTCTTCGAGGGCGACTCCCTTACGCGCAAGAGTAAGGACCTGGTGCCTTCGTTCCAATGGAGCCGGAGATTCAGAAGATGGCATTGACATATCGAGCACCTTTTCTTCGATCTTCGTGAGATCACATCGGACATGCTGATACAAATCCGTCTGCAGCTCTGCCATTTGCAGCAAATCCTCGGAGAGACAAGTCATCTCCTGCTTCAGGGCCGAGAAACGGCGCCGCCACCGACCCTGCAACACCAGATATCCCGCGGCGAGCGGGACCCATGCGCCGAAGCATAAGATAAAGCCATATGGCAAGCTCATAAGGGCCTCCCGGCCGCCCGTAGCGCGTTCTCAAATATGCGCGCCGGCAGGCAGCTTGAGAATCATGGTCTGCACATCCAGAATCATGGTTTGCAGCACAGGAGCCGTCAGCCTCAGATGTCGCGCCGACGCCTCCTCCTCCAATTGAAGCGATTTGTTTTTCTGGAAACCCACTTCCAGAAAGATCATCGAAGCGTCCGCCAGGGCCACAATGGCAGCCAGAGTCCTGTGGCTGGGCGCGGCGAGGCAGTCGTGATGGTAGAGAGTGGCCTCAAGAAGTTGCTTCGGGAAATGCCATTTCTGGGCCAGGAGAGCGCCAACATGAACGTGCGTGAAACCGAAAGTCTGTTGTTCGGCCTCCTGGAATGTTGACCCACCGCGATACACCTCGCTCAGAATTTCCCGATAGAGCTTGTTCCGGTTTTTCAGGAGCACCATTTTGCCCATATCGTGAAGCAGACCGCAGGTGAACGCCTCCTCCACGACCGGGTAGCCCGTGCGAGCCGCGATGACTTTAGCCGCAACCGCAGCACCCAACGAGTGTTCCCAAAAAAGCTGGGTTGTGAGGTCTTTGTTCCCTGCCGAGCCAGACGGAAAGATCTGGCCCACGGCCGCGGCCACCAGGATGGAGCGCACGGTGTCAAGCCCGAGAATGGTGATCGCGTGCGAGAGGGTGGACACTTCACGCTCAAAACAATACATCGCCGAATTGACGATCTTCAGAATGCGGGCCGTGAGAGCCTGGTCTCGTGTGATGACCGTTTGGAGTTCCCGTGCATTGACACGCGGATTGTCCATCATTTGCATGGCTGTCATGGCGGTGTCGGGCAGGGCTGGCAGATCGCCCGCCTGGTTCGCAATCTCGCGGAGATCCCGCACCTGCAATTCCGGCGCTGACGACTCGACGATGTTCATGAATCTCCCCTCTCCCAACCTAACCCAGGGACCTGATCCGATCCGCAGTGCTTTCCACTTCCATGACCTTCACTCCATAATTTCCGTCGACGACGACGACTTCGCCGTGGGCGATGGGCTTGTCATTGACGGAGATCGTGACCGGATCATTGACTCCCTTCTCCAGGTCGATCACAGAGCCGACGCCGAGTTTCAGAATGTCGCGCAACGCCATCTGGGCCCCGCCGAACGAAACGGCGACTTCGAGCTCCACGTCAAGAATAAGGTCGATGTTCCAGCTGTTCTGCTGCTTAGTCACCTCAGGGTTCGCATTTCCCGCGGCCGTTTTATCGGCGGCGGAAGAACCGCCGCTTGTAGACCCGGCATATTGGGGCAGTTGCGCATTCAGCGATGCAAGCAGGTCCGCGCGCATGAGAAGCCACATCGATGTATCCGGGCAGTTCTCTACCTTCAGCTGAAGATTCAGTCCCATCGCATCCGAGTACGCGTCATCGAGCTGCAAAAGAGCGTCATTATCACCCGCAGGATTGATCGGCCGCGGGGCGGCTGCCTGGATGGACAGCCCGCAGGATAATGCGAGGCTCTGGCCGGAGGCTTTCAGAGCGCTCGCGAAGAATTGAAGGCAAGCCTCCATGATCTTGGTGTCGATCGGCTCACCTTCCGGCGCTTCCAAGCCTGACAAAAGTCCACCGAGGCGGGCAACATCCGATTGGGCCATCACAAGGAGAGCACTGCCGCTGATCCCCGAGTCGAACTGGATCTCGATGCCGAGGCTAGGGCCGGGTTTCGTCAGGTCGCGCAACGAGACCGGTTCCATTCGGATGCAGGCTGCGCTGGCCGTGCTGTGCAGGGAGCTCCTCGATGCCTCGGAAAAGCCTGCGCCAAAAGCCTGGAACAGCGGCTCCAGGACTTTCTGTTGGTTCGTGAGTTTGTAAGAGTTAGAGCTGTTCACCGCGAGTACCTCAAGAAACGTATTTGTGAGAGATCTCGAATGCGCGCTTGCCGCGCCGCATCACGATGCTTCCACGGAATTTCGGCATGCCGCCGACATTGAGCTGGATCGGCTCGTCCACTGAATGATTCAGCTGAATGATGTCGCCGACGCCAATGCTGAGAAGGTCCTCCACGACCAGCGCGTTGTCTCGAATTTCCCCGCTGACGTGAATCCGGGCGGAGCGCAGTACTTCGCTGATCTTGCCCGCCTCGCTGTCTCCGGCTTCAGGACGACGCTGACGCTTCTGTTGGTCAAAGATCATTCGGTTCTTTTTCAGCATCACGGAGGGTATGCATAGGTTTAGCATGCCCGAATTATCTCCGACCTTTACTTCGAATCCGACGGTCACCACGGCTTCACCCGCGGCAGCGACCTGCAGCATCTGAGACCGTGTCTCCGCACTCTCGATCTGGGGATTGATCTCTAGAACAGGACGCCAGGCCTCCTTCAAGTCTCGTAGCGCCAATTTGATGACACCCTCGACAATCTGCATCTCAATCTCCGTGAGTGTGCGGTTTTCGGGAGGAGGTTTGCCTGGCCCCCCCAACAACATATCGATGATCGGAAACACCAGCGGAGGGCTGAGCTCCATTGCGAGGCTGCCGTGCATCGGCTGCATGGAAATCGAACAGAAGAGAGTGGGGTCCGAAAGCACCTTCAGAAACTCCAGATAGGACACCTGATCGACAGAGATCACCGAGACTTCGACGAGCGCGCGCAAATAGGCGGAGAGAGAGGAAGAGTAGTGCCTTGCAAAGTTCGTGTGAAGCTGGTGGATGGCGCGGATCTGATCTTTGGGGATTCGATCCGATCGGCAGAAGTCGTATCGGGAATAGTTGGTTTCCGGCTGAGCCGGCTTGCTTGAAGAGTTCTCGAGCGCCGCGCCTTCCGTGGACATGGTCGAAAACAGAGCATTGATCTCGTCCTGGGACAGGATCTTTTCCATGGCTCTCTCCCTAAGAGTTGTCGTCCTGCTTGATCTTGCGCAGCTTGGTTCGCAGCCGGAGCATTGCCTTGGTGTGCAACTGCGATACCCGTGACTCATTGACGCCGAGAACCTTGCCGATTTCTTTCATTGTGAGTTCGTCGTAGTAATAAAGCGATACGACCAGCCGCTCCTTCTTTGGCAGAGCATCGATCGCTCCGGCCAGGAGAGTGCGGATCTCTGACTTGTGGAAGACAAAGAACGGATCCATCTGTGGCGCATCGGGCACGTATCTGACCAGCGGCTCGCTATTGCGGTCATCTTCCTGGGATGCCATCTCATGAAAGCTGCCAAGATTGAGTCCTTTGATCTGGTCGACGAGTTCGAAAAACTCTTCGAGGGTGATTCCCATCTCGTCGCAAACTTCCTTGTCGGAGGCGGGACGCCCGAAGCGCTGCTCGAGCTCCTTGTAGACCCTCTCCAGGTCCTTGCTCCGTTTGCGCAGCGATCGTGGGGCCCAGTCGAGGTTCCTCAGGCTGTCCAGGATCGCTCCTTTTACCCGGAGTTCCGCGTAGGTTTTGAATTTCACGCCGCGGCTCGGGTCAAATTTCTCCACCGCGTCCAGCAGTCCCAAGACACCCGCACTTACCAGATCGTTCAGCTCGACATGTGCGGGCAGCTTGGCAGAAATCCGATGCGCGATGTATTTGATCTGCGGCAGGTGTTCGAGGATCAGCTCGTCACGGCTCGTTTCCGTACGCACAACCGTTTCATAGGCTCTCATCTGGCGCGCAGCTTCTTGCATGGCATTACCTCTTTTGGGCAAGGCATCGGGATCGCCGACGTCCCTGCAGGCTGTTCCACTGTTTCAAGTGCGTAATGGCTTCCAAGAACACTTCAGTTGACCCAATGACTGAGAAGTTCGTCCCAAACAAACGGCGCGGACTCGCCCGTGGCTTCGCTCTGCAGGTCCACCGCTTGAGCGATTTGCCGGAAGCATCGGCTGGCCGGGGCTGTTGGAAAGTAATGTGTCACAAGGACCTGACTACGTACCGCTTTGACCACATGGGGGTCGCGCTCGACATGTCCCATGTAAATAACTTCGCGACCCAGAAACCGCTTCACCACGGAGTTGATCTGGCGAAAAACATCGCGGGATTCTTCTTCGTCCGTGACCGAGTTGATCAGAACCCGTATCGTTTTGGCCGGTTCTTCCGTCAGCACGATCTTGATGACGGCGTAGGCATCCACGATGGCTGTCGGCTCGGGTGAACTGACCACCACGACCTCGGGCACCGAACGTAAAAAGTGCAATACATTGGTCGAGATGCCGGCAGCCGTATCGATGAGCAGGTAGTCCGCGTCACCATCCAGATCGGCAAAGCTCTTCACCAGATAGTTTCTCTGATCGAGTGTCAATTCGGCCAGGCGCTGGAGTCCGGAGCTGGCAGGGATAATCCGAAAGCCGCCCGGGCCAGCCACCATGATCTCGGTCAGTTTTTTGTTGCCGTAAAGCACGTGCCCCAAGTGGAATCGCGGGGTCAGGCCAAGCAATACGTCGATGTTGGCGAGTCCGAGGTCCGCGTCTAGAACGACGACTCTCTTTCCCAGTTCGGTAAGGCTGGCGGCCAGATTTGCCACCACGTTGGTTTTTCCCACTCCGCCCTTGCCGCTGGCGACTGCGAGAATCCGGGGATGCCGGCCTCTATCGCGGGCCCGGCTGGCGCTCATGCTCAGAGACAGATCACGCCCGGCTGAGCCTTGATCGGCGCGCCTGCTTCCGTTTGTGTTTGGAGTAGTCAACTTGCGCATATGCTTTTCGTGGTGCTCCGCATCAATGGGCGTTGAGAACGATGTCCACGATCTGATCGCCACGCACGGCATGGAAATCTTCGGGGACTCGCTGGCCATCCGCGATATAAGACAGAGGCTTCTGCGTCCGTACCAGCTCGTTAAAAATCGGGCCGAAGGTTGACGTTTCGTCCAGTTTGGTGAACAACAGGTGATCGGGGTTGCAAATGCCGAAGCGATCCACGACCTCGCGCATATCCAGAGGTTTTGTCGTTGCGCTCAGAACAAGATGGCGCTCGATATCAGGCGACTCCTGGAGAAATTGCATCAGCTCATGCATCGCACCGAGGTCGCGCTGGCCGTGTCCCGCGGTATCGATCAGAATGTAGTCGCGCTGGCTCAGATCCTGGATGGCCTGCGACAACTCGGAGGCTTGCGTGATGGGCCGGAAGGGCAATCCCAGTAATCCTGCGTAGGTCTTCAGCTGCTCGACCGCACCGATCCGGCACGTATCGGTAGTCAGCAGGATGACTTTCTTTTTGCTTTCCAGAGCCAGCCGTGCCGCCAGCTTCGCAGCAGCAGTGGTTTTGCCGACGCCCGTCGGGCCGACAAAGGCCACTATCTTTTTGGCCGGCAGCCAGTCGCCAACTGCATCGGCGCTTATCAATCCCCGGGCAACATGGGCCACGGTTTTGGCAAGAGCGGTCCGCTGCCCGCGTTCTTCCGGAGTGAGATTCTGCTGCGCCTCGTCGAGCAACTTGTAGGCAAGCCACTCGTCGACTTCATTCGCTACCAGGTCCTGGTACAGTTCATACGCCACCGCATCGGCAAAGAGGGAGGTTGACGGCACGGTCGGGCGGGCCAATGAAAACAGGGCGCGCCGCATCTCACTGTATTCCTGGTCGATCTTGGGAAGCTGCAAAGCGGACACGGCCTCCTGCGCAGGAGCATAGGCAGGGCTTGTGCTCTCCCCGGATTTCGTATAGCAATCCGGATCAGGCTCCCTGCCGTCATCCATGGCAGCAACAACTTCTGCCGCATGCTTTCCGCGAAGCCAGGAGGCGCCGTGCACGGGTGTTTCTTTAGTGGACAGGATCAGAGCATCGCTGCCGAACTCCTCTTTTACTTTGCGAAGGGCCTCTGCGACGGTTCTGGCGTAGAAAGTCTTGATCTTCATCCTAGCTCACCATTCCTACCGATGTGACTCGAACGTTGGGAGGGATCTCATTGTGTGACAGGATCGTGGCAGTAGGGATGTAGCGCTCGATCAGCTGGCGCACATACATGCGCACGTTCGCCGAACAGAGCAGAATCGGGTTCTTCGCGCCTGCAGCCGAATCCAGTGTGCGGCGGATGCGCTGCATGACATCCTTGGCGAGCCGCGGTTCCAGGGCCAAATAGGAACCCTGTTCCGTGTGCACGATGGCGTCGGCGACGCTCTTCTCAATTTCCGGACTGATCGTGAAAACAGTCAGCTCTTGCTGATCGTTCTGAAACTGTCTGCAGATGGAGCGCCCGAGAGCCTGCCGGCAGTACTCCGTCAGTATGCCGATGTTCTTCGTCATCGACCCATAGTCGGCGAGCGTTTCCAGTATGGTAACCGCGTCGCGCACCGATACGCGCTCTTTGAGCAGGTTTTGCATGACTTTCTGGACTTCTCCGATCGAAAGAACCTTGGGAACCAGGTCTTCAATAACCTTGGGATGTGTCTCGGCGATGGCATCCAGGAGAGACTTGGTTTCCTGGCGCCCCAGGAGCTCATGGGCGTGCGACTTGATGATCTCGGAAACATGAGTCGCCAGAACCGTCGTAGGATCCACAACCGTGTAGCCGGCTAATTGAGCCCGCTCGCGTTCGCCAGGCTTGATCCAGCGCGCCTCGAGGCCGAATGCAGGTTCAAGGGTCGGCGTGCCGCCGATCTCGCCCTGCGCCGCTCCCGGATTGATGGCCAGGCAGTGTTCGGGCTGCAGTTCACCGCGCGCAATTTCGACCCCCTTGAGCAGAATGGAGTAGGCGCGGGGCTCGAGCTGGAGATTGTCGGTGATGTGAATCGGAGGCACCACGACTCCCATGTCCAGCGCGATCTGCCTGCGGATCGACTTGATGCGGTTGAGAAAGTCTCCTCCCTGATTGGCGTCAACATAACGGATCAGGGCGTAACCGACTTCCAGACCGAGCGGATCAACCTTCAAGAGGCGCTCGATGCGTTCCTTGGGCTTGTCCGCCTCCGCCTTGTCCGCGATCTCCTTGTTGACGATTACCTGCTCGTTATCGCGCGCCTTTTTTGTCCGGTAAGCAGCGACCGCCGTTAATCCCGACAAGAGGAGGAAGGGGAGGGACGGCAAGCCCGGAATGAGCCCGAAAATGAGAAGGAAGCAGGAACCCACCGCTACAGGCACAGGATTCCTGAACAGCTGGTTTACGACATCTTCGCCGAGGTTCGACACCGCCGCGGCGCGCGTGGTGATGATCCCGCCCGCAACCGAGATCAGCAGTGAGGGAATGGCCGTGACCAAACCGTCGCCAATCGTCAAAATCGTGAAGCGTTTGGCGGCCTCCGCAAGAGGCATGTCGAATTGGAAGACGCCGATAAGCAGGCCGCCCACAATGTTAATCATGAGAATCAGGCTGCTGGCCACGGCGTCGCGGGAAGTGAATCGGATCGCTCCGTCCATCGCTCCGTAGAACTCGGCCTCGTCCGCGATCTGCTGGCGACGGGCGCGCGCTTCCTTTTCGTCAATCAGGCCCGCGTTCAAATCCGCATCGATGCTCATCTGCTTTCCCGGCATGGCATCGAGGGTGAATCGGGCCGTGACTTCCGAAATGCGCACAGCGCCGTGATTGATCACGAGGTATTGGATGCCTATGAGCACGAGGAAGACCACGATGCCGACCAGGTAGTTGCCGCCGACGACAAACTGTCCGAAAGACTGAATCACCCTACCCGCGGCATCTTCCCCCTCCGATCCGTGCAGCAGAATCAGGCGTGTCGAAGCTACATTCAGAGCCAGGCGGAAAAGAGTGATGATAAGAAGGAGGGACGGAAAGACAGAAAAATTTACCGGCTGGAGAATGTACATCGACACCAGCAAGACGATAATCGATAAGGTGATGCTCATAGTGATGAGCAAGTCGAGCAGCATCGGGGGCACGGGCAGGGTCATCATGAGCAGAATGCCCATCACGGCCACGGGTATGACAAGGTGTGCCTTACCCATGACGTGCTGGATGCCTTGTCGTTGCGCGATGCTGGCCACTGACGCGATCCTCCGTGTCACATCACCTGAGATCAGACTCCCATTAGGCAACTTTCATGCCACGGTTGCGGTTTCGGCACAGCTCATCCCATTTCGATGCCGGACAATCAGTGAAGGATTTTTTTGAAAGGAGGGTTCATCCCCGCCATTTGTTGCGGGTCTTATAGATATACGCAAGAATCTCGGCGACTGCTTTATAAAGATCCACCGGAATGGAGGCGCCCACATCGACGTTTTTGTAGAGGGTCTGAGCCAGTGTCCGATTCTCCACCATCGGAATGTCATGTTTTTGTGCCAATTCTTTTATTTTGATCGCCAAAAATCCGACACCCTTGGCAACGACCTTGGGGGCCTCCATCTTCTCCATCTTGTACGAGAGTGCGACGGCATAGTGCGTGGGGTTGGTGATCACCACGTCCGCTTGCGGAACCGCGGACATCATGCGCTTGCGCGCGACCTCCCTCTGGATGCGCCGAATGCGGCCGCGCGTGAACGGATCGCCTTCCGTCTCCTTGAACTCATCTTTGACCTCCTGTTTCGTCATTTTGAGTTGCTCGAGAAAGCGGTACTTCTGGAAAGCAAAATCGGCAAGGGCAAGGATCGCGAGAAAGATACAGACCCGGATGCAAACCTGAAAGCAGATCGAAGAGGTCCAGTAGAGAAGCTGTCTCACGTCCATCAGGACCAGCCGCGGGTAGAGGGGCAAGTGCTGCATGATCACCTGGTAACTGATATAGCTGATCACGAGGAACACGGCCAGGTTCTTGGCCAGTTCCACGGCACCATTCTTGGAGAAGATCCGCGAGAGCCCGTTTGAGAACTGCAGTTTTTCGAAGTGCAGCCCGAGCTGATGCCAGGAAAACGTCACTCCGCGTTGCATAACGTTGGCGGCCACACCTATCGTGCAGACCAACAACATCATGGGTAGTATCAGAGACGCCAGCCGCCACAGGACATCCTGCGCCAGAGTCGTGATGTAAGAGACCGTAAAATCGACCGGCGGCCTGCTGCGCAGAAAGTTGCTCATCTGTTCCTGCAACCCCTCGAGCATGCGGTTTCCACTGTAGGACAGGCACATGAGCCCTCCCAGCAGGATCGCGGCCGCGGGCACTTCCCGGCTCCGCGCGGTCTGTCCCTTCTCGCGCGCTTTCTGCAGTCGTCGCGTTGTGGGTCTTTCTGTACGGTTGTCGTTTTGTGCCATGGACGCTTACCTCATTCCCCTCACAAGCCCCAGGAGGTCGCGGGACATTTGCAGAAAGGAAGCGCCCAGAAAGGTAGGAAGAAAATAGAGGGCAACACTCAGGGTGGCCAGGCCAACCAGGGTCTTGACCGGCATGCCGACGATCAAGATGTTAATCTGCGGCGCCGCACGCCCAATGATACCAATGACGACATCGGCAATTATGGTCACGGCAATGACAGGGGCCGCAATGCGCAGACCCGAAACGAAAACTTGTCCGCTCAGCTTCATGATCTCATCCGTCAAGGCGCCATTGAGGTGCACACCTCCTACCGGCAGATAAGTGAGACTCTCGCTGACGGCCACGAAAAACCAGTGGTGCCCGTTTATAAGCAGGAACAGCGACAATCCGATGAAGTTGTTGAGGATGGAGATGACCGATGTCTCGACGGCAGTTTGCGGATCGATGGTATTGACGATGGAGAATCCCAGTTGGAATCCCATGATCTGGCCTGCCAGCTGGAGCCCGCCGAAAATGAATGAGGCGGCCAATCCGAGCACCATGCCTATCAGAGCCTCCCCAAACATTGCACCAACTATCTGTGCCAGGCCGAACTCACCGGCGACCTGAGCCTGCGGCACCATGGGAGCCAGCGTCAGCGCCACCAGGAGCGGAATGATCACCTTGATTTGTGCAGGAAAAACGCCGCTGCTGTAGAACGGCGCGAAGACCATGATCCCCGCCACGCGGAACAACACGACGGCGAAGCTTAGGATCTGCGCCATCGAAAATGAAAGGGAGATCATCTCATCACTCTGCGCTCATCCCTCAGACCCGGTTCTACAGGGCGAATTGTTCCAGGTGGCCGAACAATTGCGTCGAGAAAGCCATCAGTACATGCAATACCCAGGGAAGCAGGAGGAGGAAAACCAGAAAAACGGCAATCATTCGGGGAACGAGCGAAAGTGTCATGTCTTGAATGGAGGTCACCACCTGCACCACGCTGACAAGCACGCCTACAACCAGAGACACCAACAGCAGAGGTCCACTCACCAAGAACGAGATTTGGAGCGCCTCGCGCGCCAGCTTCAGCACCAGATCCTGAGTCATATGTCCTAGCTCCAGGCGGCATCAAGGCCGCGGCCGACGAGGCGCCGGCTAGAAAAAGCTCTTTACCAACGAACCAATCACGAGGTTCCATCCGTCCACCATCACGAACAACAGGATCTTGAAAGGTGTCGAGATCATCGCGGGAGGCAACTGCATCATGCCCATGGAGAGAAGCACCGAAGCTACGACCATGTCGATGACGAGGAACGGAATAAAGAGCACGAAGCCGATTTGAAAAGCGGTCTTGAGCTCCGAAATCATGTAGCTCGGGATCACGACGCTCATGGAAAGATCCTGGCTGTTCTTGGGTCGAGGTTGCTTGGCGATGCTAAGGAAGAGGCTGAGGTCCTTTTCGCGCGTGTAACGCAACATGAACTGGCGCAGCGGCACGCAGGCCTGGTCGAGAGCCTGCATCTCGGTCAACTGCCCTTTGATCATCGGTTGAATGGCCTCCCGATTGATCCGCTCGCCGACCGGTTGCATAATGAAGAAGGTCAGGAACAACGACAGCCCGATCATGATCTGATTCGGCGGCATCGACTGCGTGCCCAGCGCCTGCCTTAGAAAGTGCGTCACGATGACGATGCGCGTGAAGCAGGTGACCGAGACGAGAATCGCGGGCACCAGCGACAGAATGGTCATCAGCGCCAGAATCTGCAGAGGCAGTGTGAGACCGCTTCCGTTGTTTCCTCCTCCTCCGATCCGTAAGTCGATTCCCGAGAAATTCTTGTCCTGAGCCGCGGGCGCGGCATGCACCGCAGCGGGAAGCACAAGGGCAAATGAGATCAGGAGGATGACTGCCGTCGATTTCATGGCTGGGTCCTTAGAGAGAGCTATCTCTCCAGAGCTTTACGAAGTTCCTGCATCTTTCCACGGATATCGGCAGGGAGGGGTGGACGTGAAGCAGGACGTGCGGGGGGAGATTTCCTCTCGAGCTCGTACAACTTTCTGAAATTTGCCCCCGACGGAAGAGGTTCCAGTTCCGCACTTTCCTCCGGTGCAGGCATCAAAGATGCGCCCGGCTCGCCAAGGGATGTCAGCAAGGCGATTTGGCCTGGAGTGCTCGCAAGAAGCAGTTTTCTGCCTTCGGCTTGCACCAGGACCAGGCTGCGCTTATCTCCCATGTGGAGTGTCTCGATCAGGCGCAGGGTGCGATCGGCGGGACGCTTGGCGATATATTGGGGTGCAAACTTGCGAAACATCATGAAGCCGATCAGTATCAGACTCACAACCACCCCGACTCCGCCAACGCTCTTGATCACCAGGGGCGCGACTTCCAGCCATCCCGGAGATTGGGGTCCGGCGGGGATGGGATCCACGCGAGCAGCGCTATTTTGCGCGGGAGCCACAGTCGTGGCCTGCGCAGCTGCAGGAGGGTTGGATGGGATCTGAGCGTCTTGCGCAAGCAAGCCACTCCCAGAGATGGCCGCGATTGCAATGCAAAAGAGAATCCGCCGGCACGAAGCCCCAACAAAACGAAATTGCATGACTTTGCTCCTCCTAGTTTTGCACGACAAAATCCGTCAACCGGATGCCGGCCTTGCCTTCCATTTCGAGGATTTCTCCAAATGCGATCAACCGGCTGTTGATATAAACGTCCAGGTTTTCCCCTGCAGCTTTGCCGATCTCCACGATGGAATCAGGTTTGAGTTGCAGGATCTCCCGGACCCGCATGTTCCGGCGGCCGATTTCGATGGCGACGCGCATCGGAACGTCGAGGTATTCTGAGAACTCCTCCAGGATTCCAGCTGCGGCATTGGTTTCCGGACGGACAGGGTTTTCCGCCATCTGTTGATCCCTCCTCTAAAACTGAACGACAAAGTCCATTATGAACACCTCAACGATTCTCCCCTTCGGGAGCAGGGGATTCACCTTTTCACCTATTTCCTTGCGCAGCTGCTCTTTCCCCTCCGGGGTGACAATTGCATCCGCTGTCTTGGTGCTCAGAATCGAGATGATTTTGTCGCGCGTGGCAGCCACGATCACGGGATCACCGGCGTACTCCTCTCCTGATTTGGGATCATCGAGCCCCAGGCGAAAAGTGACCTTCACAAAACGCGTGGCATCCTGGTCGGCAAGGTTGACCAGAAAAGCATCCAGACTCATCATGGACTTGACCTTGGAGACCTCCGAGCTTTCCGCTTTGGCGGTATTTGCGGCCGATGAGTCGGGGTTAGGTTTTCTCATGTAATTCCTGACCAAAAGGCCGCCACCGCCCAAAAGCACGAGCACCGCGCCCACGATGATCAGTGGCATCAGCTTGCTTTTCTTTTTTTCTATGGGAACTTCAACCTTTTCTGGTCCAGCTATTGGCTCAGCCATCTTTGTTCTTCTCCATTCAGCAGTGAGTGCACGGTCACCATGGACGCTAAAGCAAGGGACATGCCAATGAATGCCGGCCTGGATGAATATTGCCCGAGATTGGAGCAGAAATAGTCAGGGACGAATTAAATGGCGTTGCTTGAAGGGCTTCGCAGGAAAGGCAAAGGGAGAGTTCGTCAAAGCCGCGATGGCAGGGGAGCGATCATTCAGTCACTGAAAGCCAGATGTGTCAAACCAAGCCCAACCATTTGACAATTTCTTGACCCAGCCACTGAGGGTGGCTCCGCTTTCACCACTACATTGCCGCCAGCATGCTTGGCCTTGTAAAGGGCGCGGTCAGCGCACGCAAGAAACTCGTCCGCCTTCAGCCTGTCCGATTCCGTGCACGCAGCGAGACCGATGCTGACCGAAAGAGTAATCGTGCTTTCGAGGCCTGCGGCAAACCGGCGGTCGAGGACTCTGCGGCGCAATTTTTCTGCGGCGCATTCGGCGCCGCGGGCGCCCGTTTGTGCCAGCACCACGGTGAATTCGTCGCCTCCATAGCGTGCAACGAAATCTGCAGCGCGGCTGGATTGGCGCAGAAGGCCTGCCAGCTGACGGAGGACTTGATCGCCGGCATGGTGTCCGTTGGAATCGTTGATTTGTTTGAAATCGTCGATGTCGATCATCAGGCAGCTCAATTCGCCGCCATAGCGCTGCACCCTGGCAATTTCGCCTTCGAGTTGGGTCATGAGTTGGCGCCTGTTGAAAAGACCCGTCAGGTCATCGGTCAGGGCGAGCTCCCTCAACCGGTGATTCAGCTCGGTCAGCTTCTTCTCCTCCGCGCGCAACTTGGCGTTCGTTGCCGCGAGCCGCTGCCGGGCCAGGGCGTTCAGAAGCGCAGAGGAAAGGTGCGCTGCGACCAAGAGTCCCAGGTGGTAGTCGAGTGGGGTGAACTGGTCCGGATGAGAGGAGGCAATAATGAGGGACCCAAGGGCACGATCAGCAGCCTGAAGCGGAAACAGCATGAGCGATCGAGCGCAGGGTTTATGGGCTTCCATTTCAAGAAGCGGCATTAGATCAAGTGATTTCAAAGTATCGGCAATCAGGAGAGGTGAACCGGATCGGAAGCATCTCTCGACCAGTCCGCGGTTCAACGTGCAGGACCCTCTGCACAACAGTGCGCCGCCTTCTGAGAGCTGCTCGCAGGAAACGCGACCCTCCTTGGCAAGGAACAGACACACCGATTCCTCCGGCATCCATTGTTCATAGGCGCGGCGCAGGCAGCGTCGGAGCTCGTCAAGATTCGATGCCGCGGTCATCTTGGCGGCAAGTTCATTGACCGCAATGAGGCGCCTGTATAGATCGGTTGACTGCCTTTCCTCGCGGTTGGAATGAAGCAGGCTGATTAGAGCGTCGTTGTCGATGCACAGCGAGGTGTTCAGTGCCATATTTAATGGTCAGACAACCGGAGCGGCACCCGGGCCGCTCCGGCAGAATCAGATCCGATCACGTTACCGAATCAGGTTGATGGCTTCCTGATACAACTGGTCCGTGGTGGTGATCACGCGCGAGTTGGCCTGATAGCCGCGTTCGGCAATGATCAGGTTCGTGAACTCTCCGGCAATATCCACATTGGAAAGCTCCAGCGAACTGCCGTTCACCGTTCCACGGCCTCCTGTTTTTGCAACACCTATGGAGGGTTCACCGGATGAGGATCCCGTGACAAAGGTCGAACCTGTGAACTTCAGAAGGCCGTCCGGATTGTTGAAGTTGGCAATGGCAAGCTGCGCCAGTGGAATCTCCTGGCCGTTAGAGAAATTGCCGTTGATCACTCCGTTGTCGTCTATGGCGATATTACTGAGACTGCTCGGCGCGTACCCGTCCTGGGTAACCGATGAGGTAGCCGATGTGCCTGCGTTGCAGGTAAACCGGGGATTGCCGTTCGCGTCGAGGATGTCGAACTGCATGCTCATGTCCGCCGCACCGTTGGAGAGGCCGCTGACCGACAACGTTGCATTTGCGGTCGGATCGGTGAGTACGCCCTGGCTGTTGAACGTAAACGTGCCGGAACCGATCGAGACCGGTGCGTCGGCTGCTGTGCCGCCGGTGTCGGTAGCCGGAATTGAAGCGCTCCAGGTCCAGTCCGTGGGACCGGCTTTGGTGAAAGTGAAAGTGACAGTATGCCCCGATCCAAGCGAGTCAAAGGTCTGAAGAGTGGTGGAGAAACTCGATCCCGTCGCCGCCTGGCTGTCCAGATTTGCGGCAATACTGAGGTTCGCGGTGGCCTTGGGCGGCAGACTTTGGCTCCCCTGAATCGTGATGGGCGTCAAAGGCGTATTCGCATTGATCACCCCGCCGGACCCCATGTATCCCACGACCGCGTAGCCGTCGCTGTTCACCAACTGTCCCGTGCCGTTGAGACTGAAGTTTCCGGCGCGGGTATACGCATAGCCGGTGCCTGTGCTCACAATGAAAAACCCATTGCCGCTCATCGCCACATCGGTGGAATTGCCCGTCGTTTGGATCGATCCCTGCGTGAATAGCGGTGTGACCCCGGCGCTGATGGAGCCCAGTCCCATCTGTATCGGGTTCCCGTCTGATGCATAGGACAGGCCGCTGAGCAGTTCCGCGAAATTCGTCCTGGAGCCTTTGTATGCAGTCGTGTTGATATTTGCGAGGTTGTTGCCAATTACATTGATTTCCTGGGAATTGGCGCTGATGCCACTCAGTGCGGTGTAGAACGAGGTTAGCATGCCGATTGTCCTTATGTTCTAAGGTGTAGTTTTGTTAGTGGTGTCCGTACCAGCGTTCGGATCAGTAACGCTGCCGCTCCCACTCGAACCCTGATCGATTGTTACAAGCTTACTGACCCCACTATTGATTGATGTCAACTGCTCGAGGGAACTGAAGGTTGCGAGTTGCGAGATGAAGTCCTGATTGTCCACGGGATTCAGCGGATCCTGGTTTTGCAGCTGTGCAATCAACAACTGGAGAAACTGATTTTCACCCAGCTGGCTGGTCGCACTCGCCGCCGCCGCCACGCTCTGATCCACCGAACTTGAACTCGAGGTCGATCCGGTGTCCATGAGGATGTTACTTGTGGATCCCACGTTCATTTTGCCCTGCCTTTCACTTTGGCCGAAATCCTGCTTTCGGCATTGGCGGCCGCGCGTTTCCGCGCGCACCCTTGTTAATAGCAAGTTGTGTGCCAAACAAGCTGCTCAGTGACTTCATCTGTACCATGGACGCGTTCGTGCTTTGTTTTCCGCATGTTATGAGATTTGGGCATTTCATGTGCCGTCTCTTGCGTGCTCCCACCCTTCAAGCAAGTTTTGCCCGGTGGGAAAATTATGCAACCGTGTGAAACGTGCTGTGCGGTCTCAAGACCGCCTGGATTGCCGGATCGAGTGTGATCTCTTCTCCACTATGGTCAGTGAGGCCGGAATGCCAGCCAGCCGACTTGGATTCGCCGCGGTTGCCTGTGCCGGAACGTGACTCCTGTTGGCCCGACCCGGAGTGTTGTGACCAGTCTCCGTCCTGTACCGCAACATTGATCCGATCCACTTTCAGTCCTTGGTCCTGAAAACTCTGCTGCAGAAGATGCAGGTTGTGCTCCAGATAACTTTTCACCCCAGCGGACTCCGTCACGATGGTGGCTATCACACCAGCACTGGAGGTCTCTGCTCTGATTTCCATGCGCCCGAGGGAACTAGGCTTCAGCTGGATCCTGATAACATCCTCGCCGTCGCGCAGCTGCGCCTGGATTCGTTCGGTGAGTTGCGAGAGAAAATCGGCCGGCTGCGCCGGCGCCGACTGTTTCGGAGCCAGCAGCGCTGCAAGCGCCTTTAGATCCGATGCGCCCGTCTGTATGGGCGCCTCGCTCCCACCGGCCCATATTGTTGAATCGGCAAGTGACTTCCCTGGCGCGGACGGAGAAGTCTGCGGTAATGAAGTATCCGATGTGTTCACGCGTGCGAAGGGATTCTGAACCGGGATGCGTGCAGAGCTCTGCAAGTCGGCGTAGATCGACTCCTCGATATTTTGAGATCCTGTGGGTTGCTCGCCGGGCTTGCTCGCAGGTGCCGTGTTCGAGGGAATCGGCGTTTCTCCACAAGTCTGCGTAGAACCGTCCTGCCCGCTTTCCGCATTCGCCAGACGGCGGATTAGCACAGTCCCGGGAGGAAACGGGTCGCGCACCACTGGAACATTTATGGAATTCTTTGCCTCCTCCGGCAAGGATATCTCGCTCACAGAGGCTTGCATTGGCCGGTGGTTCTGTTGTGTTTCTTTTGTGTTTCCTCTCGATGCGGAATTTGGGGCGGTGATCTCGAAACTGGCGCCCATGCCGGCCAGCGCAGCTTCCATCGCGATGGCAGCATTCGCTGATCCCGGGTTTGCGCCGTCACCCTGCAAGTCCATCTGTGCGGGGATGGAGTCTTCTTTCGATTCAGGAGACTCCGCAGCGGCGTCGTCTTGAGACGCAACCTGCGGACCCGGCTTCAGGCTTGTGTCGGGAGACTCAATGCCGGGCACGACCGGCGCCATCAGCTGAGCGCCATCAAACCGGACTTGAGACGCCTCTCCGGGAAGTGTTCCTCGCAGTGACCCTTCAGTATCACCAGTGGGCGGCTCCACGGAAGCAGAAACGTCCTGGAGCGGGGCTTCAGCCGGTTCCGCAGACCCGCACACAGTCACATGCGGATCCTGTGCTCCGATTTGAGCTCCAGCGCTGACCACTGGGCACGCCTTCAGATCGAGAGTCAGCTTACCTGCGGACTCCGGAGCCGTCTTGGGAAGGGGACTCTCGATAACGTCATCCGCAGGAAGCCCCGGGGAGGGCTCTGGCTGCAGTTCAGGAGAGTTTTGCAGGGGAACGCCCCGTGCGCTGCCCTGGCCCGCATCGGCCGCAGATTCGCAAAGATCGCAGCTCGCCATCGGCACGGAAGCATCAGCGCAGGATTTTGCGTTAGCCGGTCTGGGATCATGATGCACGCTGCGGCGACCTCGATGGGCGCTGGCAACCTGGGGGTCTCCTTTCCCTTGTGCCATAAACGTGACAGCGGCACCGGCGCCTGCGCAAGCCTCGCTATCTCCGCTCGCCGATGATTTCGCGGGCTTGGACGTGCCTTTCCCCGGTGCCGCTGGGTTCGTCCCGCCTTGACCGGATGGGCGGGATTCGTCCGCCGGGCCTTGGTTGGCGGTGACAGCCTCGTCCATGACCGTGGAAAACGTGTCCGCGCCCTCACCTCCACTCGCGCTCTTTGCTATGCCCTTGTCGGGCGCCGAGGGTACGTTTGTTGGGAGGCATTCGATTCTCATCTCTCTTCTCCGCGTTGCTCGAACGATTGGATCATCGTCCGAAACGATAACGAGTCACCACCATCTCATCGATAAACTTCTGCTCTTCGCGCTCCATTGAAACCTGGAACTCCTTCTCCTTCTTGCTGCGGAGATTCTCGATGATTTTTCTGTCGCGCATGGCAGCGATCATGACCTGCTTCTGCGCTTCGAGTTCCTTTTCAAGCGCTGCGATTCTCTCCTCGGATCGCTCGATCTGCCGGACCAGGCGGTCGAGATAATGGTGAAACCACAAAATCTCCTGCGAATCGAAGATGCCCGTTGTTCTTTGAGAAAGCTCTGCCAGAGTCTCGGATTGTTTTGCGCGCAGTGTTTCCCGGTGATCGGTCTCCGTCAGAATCTCGCTGCGAATGCGCAGGAATCTGGTGCGTTCTCTTTCTTCGATGTTGCGCCGATGATGAAGTAGTGCCTCGAGGCGAAACTGAAATTTCTTCATTTCAGCAGTCCTGCGTGATCTCGGCAACTCTGGACATGGCGTTTTCGGCACTTGCACGCTCGTCGTAGCGTTGCTTGAGAAAGGTGTTGATCGTGTCGATCTTCTTAAGAGCCAGGTCAATCTTGGGGTTGCTTCCCTTCACATACGCTCCGATGTTGATCATGTCTTCAGCCTTCTGATACGTGGAGATCAGCTCACGAATCTTCCCCGCACTCTCCATGTAGGCGGCCGGAGCAAGATCGGGCATCAGACGGCTGAGACTGGCCAGAATATCGATGCAGGGATAGTGATTGCGCCAGGCAAGTTCGCGGGACAGCACGATATGCCCGTCCAGCAGCGATCGCACCGCGTCCGCGATCGGATCGTTCATGTCGTCCCCTTCGACCAGGACGGTGTAGAAACCCGTGATGCTTCCTCCGGAAATGAAATTGCCCGCTCGCTCAACCAAACGCGGCAGGAGCGCAAAGACCGACGGGGTATATCCTTTGGAGGAAGGAGGCTCCCCCGCGGCCAGTCCGACTTCGCGCTGGGCCATGGCGAACCTCGTGATCGAATCCATCATGAGCAACACGTCTTTGCCTTGGTCGCGGAAGTACTCGGCGAGCGTGGCAGCCACCATGGCGGCCCGAATTCTCAGAAGGGGAGGCTGGTCGGAAGTGGATACGACGACGACCGAGCGACGCAGACCCTCTTCACCCAGATCTTTTTCGATGAATCCGCGCACTTCCCTGCCTCGCTCTCCCACAAGGCTGATCACGTTGACATCCGCGGATGTATACCTCGCCATCATCCCGAGAAGTGTGCTTTTCCCGACGCCGCTGCCGCCGAAGATTCCGATGCGCTGGCCTTTCCCGCACGTCAGAAGCGCATCGACGGACCTGATGCCGGTTCCGAGGATCTTCTCGATGTTTTTGCGCGCCAATGGGTTTGTGCTGCTCGGGTGGAGCGAATACTCCGTCTCCGCCGGAATAGGGCCGAAATCGTCGATAGGCTCTCCCAGACCGTTGATGATGCGCCCGAGCAAAGCGGAGGAGACGCGGACGGTCGCCTGCTTCTTCCTGCAGATCACCCTGTCCCCCAGCTTGACACCGTCAACCTTGAACAGCGGCATTGAAAGAACGTAATTGTCGCGAAAACCCACCACCTCGGCCGGTACGGGAGCGGAGCAGTCGGGACCTGAGATCTCGCAGAATTCACCAACGGAAACCGGCGGGCCTTGCGATTCGACTACCAGCCCGACTGCTCTCTTCACGGTGCCCACGGTCTTGATTGTGTCGATGGAGTCGAGTTTTTGAACGTATTGGTCAAGGCAAAGCGTCTTGCGGTTCACGATGGTTAATCCCCACCGCGGAAGAAGGCTCGTTCGACTTCTCGAAACTTCTCACCGATGCGCGCGTCGACATCGCCGCACTCTGTCTCGATGAGGCAGCCCCCGCGTTCGATGGCATTGTCCGCCAGCAATACGATCTCCTGGCCGCTCTCGCCGGTTCTTGCCGAAGCCGCGCGTTGATCGAGCACAAGACTGTGATCTGCCGGATGCAAGTGGACCGTAACGGGCGATTTGACCGCGACATGACCGAGTGCGACCTTGATCAGGGTCTGGATGATCTCACGATCGACGCTCACTTCACGATGGACGACCTTTTTGGCCACCTCCAGTGCCAGCCTTACCACCTCGCTTTCGGCCTGCCTGTAAAGCGCGGGCTTGAATTTGCCGATTTCAAGGACGGCGTCGGCATAACGTTTCATCAAGGCCTCGAGTTTTTTCTCCGCGGCCTCCAGCCCAGCCTTTTCTCCTTGTCGGAAACCGTTCTCAAATGCGGCTTTCTCGATCTGACCAGGATCGGATGCCAGTTGCCCTTCGGCCTTTCGTCTGGCGTCTGCCTGCTCCATCCACGCCGGCATTCTTTGCGCGCGCGGATGGGACTTCGCTTCCCTTTCGACGTTGAATGCGGTGAAACGAGTTTCGGATTGATCCTGCTTCTTGATGAGTCTCACGGCTACGTTCCAGATTGTGGGTGCTCGGAAATGCGACCTAGCTTACGTACTCTTCCCCGCCGCCTCCCTTGAGGCTGATCACACCGTCCTGGTCCAGTTTTCGGATGATGCCTACGATTTCCTGCTGGGAGGCCTCGACATCCTTGATCTTCACTGGGCCGAGGACGTCCATATCTTCCTTCAACATCTCGGCGGCGCGCTGCGACATGTGGCGGAAGAATCGGGTCTTTAATTCCTCACTCGTACCCTTGAGCGCGATGGTCAAGGTCTTCTTGTCCACGCGTTGGATGATCTCACGCATGCCCGTATCATCGATGAGCAGGATGTCGTCGAACACGAACATGAGGTTACGAATGGTCAATGCCAGATTTGGGTTGTCGTTTTCGATTTTTTCGAGAATCTTGATGGAGGTATCCGAGTCCAAGCGGTTGATCAGTTCTGCAACCGCGCGTATTCCGCCATAAGACTCGCGGCTGACATCCCCCAGGGATTGGAGCCGCTGCGACAGATTGCTGGTGATTTTGCTGATGATCTCAGGCGAAATCTGCTCGAGGTTCGCCATGCGCAGGACTACATCGCCGCGCAGCTGCTCAGGCAGAGAATTCAACAAGGCAGCGGCCTGCACCGGGTTCAGATGCGCCAGAACGAGAGCGATGGTCTGAGGATGCTCGCTCTGAATGAACTTTGACAACTGGGTCGGATCTGCCTTCTGGAGGCTGTCGAAGCCGACCCTGCCGCTTTGGAGAGCCAAGGTGACGCGATCGACGAGACGTTTGGAAACATCGGGCCCGAACGCCTTCACCAACAGCTTGCGAGCAAAGTCCACTCCGCCTTGCATCATGTAGGAGCGCGCTATCGTCAGTTGGTAATAGTCGTCCAGCACTCCGTTGGCCATTTCAGGCTCGATCCGGCCCAGGCGTGAAATCTCCTGGGTAATCTCCTGGACTTCATCTTCCTGAAGGTAGCGAAAGAGGTTGGAGCTCGCCTCATCCCCAAGGAGCACCATAAGAATCGCTGCTTTTTTTACTCCGGTGATCTGATCTTCCATGGCCGCTTACGCCTTCTCCTTGATCCATGTTCGGACTAGCTGGGACATTTGTTCCGGGTCTTTGTTGGCATGTTCCACGACTTTCCTCTTCAGGACGTCGTATTTGCGAAAACCCGCCCCGGCGATATCGCTTTCCCTGAGCAGCTCTCTTTCGATTTCTGCGTCGAAGGCCGCGGCCTCCGAGCTGGGTGCTGCGGCTGGCAACGCTGCCGCCTCATTGGAGGCAGAGCCCGCCGGCAGCGCCTGATTGCCCGGCGCCGGAGCCAAGGCTCTGTTTGCGCTGGTCGGCAGCTGCGGCTGAGGCGCCGCAGAACCGGCTGTAGTAATGCTCTGCAGGATCCTCTTGCGCATCGGGCGAAGGATAAGCAGGTAAACCATCACAAAAAGTGCAAGGAACGCGCTGTACTTCATCGCAGGAATCAAGTACGGCTGCCACATCACGTACCAGGGAAGCGGCGTGCTGCTATCCTCGGCTTGGGGTCCGCTGAAAAACGGCATATCCTCAAGCGTCACGGTATCGCCGCGCTTTTCATCGAATCCGATGGCGGCCAGCACCAATCCCCGGTAGGCATCGAGTTCTTGCTTGGAATGCGGCTGTATCGATGAGGCCGTCTTCCCATCAGCCCCTTTGGTGTAAACCGTTTTGTGGTCCAACAGTACGGCAACAGACAGTCGTGCGATGGCGCCTTTGGGCTGCACCGTATGGCGTACCAGCTTGCTTACTTCGTAGTTTGTAATTTCATTCTGGCGCGACTGGTCAGAAGCGCCGGCGGCCTGCTGGGGCACTGCGCCGCCTTGATTGGAGCGTGTGCCAGGAACGCCCGAGGGGACGCTCGCGCTGCCGACCCGCTCCTCGCTCTTTTGCTGGCTCAGGATCACGGGCGGCGGCGTGGGATTGTAGGTTTCTTCCGTCTGCTCCGAACTGTCGGCATCGATCCGCACGGATGCATTGGCATGCACCTTGCCCTGGCCAACGACCGGCTCGAGAATGGAAGTGACCTTGGCGATGGTTTCCTTTTCGATCTGATCCTCTAAGCCGGATTCATAGTCCGATCGTATGCCATCTCCCGACGCCATGTGCGAGAGAACATGTCCCTCATCGTCCACGACGGAAACGTTGTAGGTAGGCAGCCCCTGCACCGCGCCGGCGACCAGATTCACGATCCCTGAAATACTGTTTTTCGACAGCTCGCGGCCTTTTCTCAGGCGCACGAAAACGCTGCATTTGGCTTCTTCCTTTTTGTCCTCGAACAGTGAGTCTTTGGACAGGACCAGATGCACGCGAGCATCAGAGACTTCAGCCAGGCTCGAGACGGTGCGGCCGAGTTCCCCTTCGAGTGCGCGCTGGTAATTCACCTGCTCGGTAAAATCGGTCATGCCAAACTGGTTTTTGTCGAAGATCTCGTAGCCGACCCGGCCGCTGCGCGCCAGTCCTGCTCCGGCAATGTCCAGTCGCAGCTTGTTGACTTCGGAGTCAGGACCAGCCACTTCGATCATGGTCTGATCGGGGGAGACCTGGAAGTCTTTCTTGAGCTCCTTCAGCCGCGCGGCAATGGCCTGGGCGTCTTCTGGATTGAGATCCCTGTATAAGACGACGTATTCGACCCGGTTCATGAAATACACCAGCGAACCGATGCCGACGAGTGCCAGCACGGCAAAGAACCCGATGGAAGCGCGCTGCGTCGCCTGCAGTCGGGACCAGATGCCTACCAGTTGATTGAAGAAGTTCGCTTGCTTGCCAGGCACTTCACAATCTCCAATTAAATGTGTTGATGCGCACGCAGAATCTGACCGGAAACCGGCTTATACCGGCAGCCGCATGATCTCCTGATACGCTGAGACAATCTTGTTGCGGACCTGCATCATCATCTGAAATGACAGGTCCGCTTTTTGCACGGCGATCATGGTAGTGTGCAGATCTTCGGTCTCTCCGGTCATGAGCTTTTGAATCTCATGGTCGGATTGCTTCTGCAGATCGTTCACAGTCGAAATCGCATCCTTCAGCACGTCGCCAAAACTTGCGCCTTCCTCGGTCTTGCCCGGGGCCAGAGGTTTGGTGATTTCCGGAAGTTGAAGGTTGGGGTTGATTTGACCTATTGAGTTTTGTGCCATGAAATTTCCTTTAACGGATGATGTCCAGTGTCTTCAGAGCCATATCCTTGGTGGTGTTGACTGCTTGCAGATTGGCCTCGTAAGACCTTGTGGCGGAGAGCATATTCACCATCTCCTCCATCGGGTTGATGTTGGGGTACGTGACATATCCGTCCTTGTCCGCGTATGGATGCCCCGGTTCGTAACGCCGTATGGGTTCAGACTTGTCTTCCACGATTTCCGAAACCGCAACGCCCTGAACGGCGCCCATGGCTTGGTCGAGGGTGCCGCCAAACGATTGTTGCGGTGGCGTCGCCGTGAAAACCACATCCTTGCGCCGGTACGGTTCCGTTCCGGCAGGTGCGGTTGTATTGGCATTCACAAGGTTGCTCACCAGGACCTCGAGCCGCCTGCGCTGGGCGGTGAGGCCTGAAGCGCCTATTTCCATTGCAGTCATGAGACTCATGAGCCGACCCTCCCTTCATTGATGCTGCTGCCGATCGTACGGAACTTGAAGTGCAGCAGCTGTGTCATCATGCTGTACCCGAATGAAGTTTCTCCGAGCTTGAGCATTTCCCGATCGATATCCACGTTGTTTTGATCGGGGCGCATAGGCAGCCCTGGCACTTCAAAAACCTGAGGTTCGGCAGGCGTGAGCTTCCACGTCTGCATCCCCTCCGGGCTGGAACCTTGCATGCCGGATGTCGAACCAGACATCAGTTCCTGCATCGTGGCATAGAACGATATGTCCTTCGTCTTGTAGCCGGGGGTATCGATGTTGGCGATGTTTGACGCCGTGACCTGCTCTCGTTTTGACAGCCGGGTCATGTAATTCTCCATCGCGTCAATGGTTACGTCTTGGAGAAGTCCTGGCATGGTTCGCCACGTCCTTTCTGCCTCGATCGACAAGGCCCCCACGGCTTCAAGCAATCTTCTTGCCAGATCCGCAAGGTCAAAAAAATGCGCCAAATCGCCGGATTTACGCCTGAAAGCGCACCCCGGCCATTCACAAGGATGCCCGTGCCTGGGCAAGTTTTGCCGGCCTGTCCTGCAAGCCGAATTCATTCAGTTTGTTGCGCAAGGTCCTGAGACTGATACCGAGCAGACGGGCTGCCTGCGTGCGGTTCCCTCCGGTGTTTTCCAGAGTTTTCTGAATCAACTGGCGCTCCATGTCGCGCACGGTTGTACCGACTTTCATGGAAGCCTCCGTGCGCAGCATCGGTGCCGCTGCTCCCAGGTCTGACGGCTCGATGACCGGCCCCGCCGCCAGAGCCACGGCCCGCTGGATGGCGTTCTCCAACTCGCGTACGTTGCCTGGCCACTGTTGAGCGGACAGCACTTGCAGTGTCGCGGAGCTGCAACGAACGCCGTCTTTCCCGAATGCTTTTCCATATCGCCGACAGAAAAAGTCCGCGAGGAGAGGGATGTCTCCTCCACGTTGCCTCAAGGGCGGAATGTTTAGGAGGATCACGTTCAGGCGATAATAGAGGTCCTCACGAAACTCCCCGTTGTGCACCAGCATAGCCAGATCGCGATTCGTCGTAGCGATGACTCGGACATCGATGCGAACCGGCTCTTTTCCGCCGATCCTGTCCACCTCGTGTTCCTGCAAGACTCTCAACAACTTCGCCTGGAGAATAGGCGCCATCTCGCCCACTTCGTCGAGAAGGAGCGTGCCGCGATGGGCCAATTCGAATTTTCCAGGCTTCGATACGGAGGCTCCGGTAAAGGAGCCGCGTTCGAAGCCAAACAACTCGCTTTCCAGGAGATTCTCAGGAAGGGCCGCGCAGTTCACCGCCACAAAGGGACCCGAGGCTCGCGGACTCTCTTGATGAATCATGCGTGCGATCAGTTCCTTTCCCGTGCCGCTCTCCGCTTCGACCAGCACGGTCACCGAGCTTGCCGCTGCCTGGCGCGCCCGCTCGAGCACGAGTGAGAACGCCGGGTCTTGCGTTACGATCTCATAGCTCTGGCCTGTGACGCGCTGCGGCAGGCTCCCGAGGGCACGGCGGACGACCGCCTCCAGAGATTCAGAGCAGAAGGGCTTCAAAAGGTAATCGAACGCGCCCTGCTTCATGGCGTCGACGGCATTCTGCACCGTTCCGTAGGCGGTCAATAGCACAACGGGTGTTTGCGGGGTCGATGCCTTGACCTTCTTAAGAAGATCGAGACCGCTCATCTCAGGCATGCGCACGTCCGTAAGGACCAGGTGGTAATACCGCTCCTTGAGGCGGCACAGAGCTTCCCTGGCACTTCCGGCGGTCGTGATGGAGTATCCCTGACGGCGCAGAGTCTCGTGGATCGCTATCAGCATTTGAGGTTCGTCATCCACCACCAGAACTTCTTCTTGCATGCTTCTCCTCGCTATGCGGCACCCGACACCAGAGGGACGCCCGGCAGATTGATGGTAAACGTCGTGCCCGCGCCGACTTTGCTGTCGACGTGAATAAAACCTGAATGCTGCTCCACGATCTGATGGACGACGGACAGCCCAAGACCCGTGCCGTTCTTGTTTGTTGTGAAGAAAGGATCGAAAATCCTTCCCAAATTCTCGGGGGGGATGCCAAGTCCTGTGTCCTGCACGGTCAGTTCAACTCCCGCGCTGCAGGCGCCGCCCGGAAGGAGTTGGACATCCCGGGTTCCTATCATCACGGATCCGTGCGACGGCATTGCCTGCAGGGAGTTCAAGAGCAGATTCAAGATCATCTGCTTGAGCAGCTCCCCGTCGCCGACGACGATCTTCTTTTGAGCATCGAGGCGGGTTCCCACCCTGACATCGCGCTGCTTCAAAATCGGCTCGGCAAAACTGAGAATCTCATTGACCAGGTCGTGCAGATCCACTTCACGAAACTGCGGCGCGAGAGGATTGGCGAATTGGAGCATGTTCGAGACGATGTTGTTGAGCGAGCGGCTGCCGACGCGGATATTCTCAGCCCAACGCCCAGGATCGCTTTGCCGCGGCAGTTCCTTTTCGAGCAGCGAGGCAAACAACTCGATGCTTCCGAGCGGGTTGCGGATCTCGTGAGCCAACTCGACGGCCATTTCTCCCATGGCAGCCAGCCGCTCGCTGCGCTTGCTCTGCGCTTCCATGGATTTCATTTCCGTGATGTCGCGAATGATGTGGAGCGCTCCCACCTTGTCTCCGGAGGCGCTTCTCAAAGGCGTGCTGGCAGTGGCCAGGACTCTCAGGTCGTTTCCTGATGCAAATGGAATCTCTACGTCAGAGCCGCCGTTCTCCCGGTCCCCAAAGGCCGCCAGGTACTTGCGCACGGCGGCGCTCCACCGCGCCGGCTTGTTTCCCTTCGGCTTCGCGCTCGACGATTGATCCAGAACTCGCGCCGCTACAGGATTGCAGAGCGTGACTCTACCCGATTCGTCGAAAACAAGGACTCCGCATGGGAGACATTCCAGAATCCTCTCGAGGTAGTTCTGTACCTCCTTTTTCTCACGGAGACTTTTCTTCAGTTCACGATTCTTGGCAGCCAACTCCTCGGAAAGACGGCGCGTGCGCGCCTGTAGCTGATGAAATGCGGTTTCCAGGGAACTGGACGCCTGGGTGAACATTTGAAAGGCTTCAAGCAGCAGACCGGCTTCGCGTGAGTCCTTACCCTCCGGCACCGGTTCCAAGTCCTGAGGCAAGGCATCCAGCAGACTCGCTGTCCCGTTCGCGCTCATTCCCATCCGCGTGGCTCCCAAGAAGTGCCCCTGGTTCCGGTTCGGCCCGGCACTTCCGCATCTCAGTTTCCAGCGACCTCTATCGCAAGCCGCATGCCACGCGAGCGAGATTTTTCAATAAGTGGCTTTTAAATCTGCAAACATTTGAGATGATGGTGTTTGTACTGTCGGAAGAGATTAGCCGTTTCAGGCGGAACACCTGCTCATCCCACAAAATCAGTCAATTTGTTGACATCGGCGAGACCGATCGCTTGACGTCCAGTGATTGAATGATGTGCGCTGGAGATCCTGGTTCAGGGCGTACAAACACCCGCTTGCGAGAGTGACAAGCGTGACTGTTTAGCCTTTTTGAAAACCGGATCGCATAACCGAATGGCAGCGGAAACCTCCAACACTCGAATTACTCAGAGAATCTCCAAGAGACGTCGCCTTCCGCGGCCCTTTGAGGCTGGCTTTCGTCTTTATCCCAAGACACCAAGTCCTTGTTGCCTCAGCTAAACAGTCGCTGAGAAAGTTGAATCGGGCCTGTGGTCCGAATAGACCGCAACGTTGGGCATGCGATAGCGGCCGAATTGAAAGACGGCGATGCTCCGCAGTGGAGCCTGTTTTCATTGGACAAACCTGCGCTGGAGTCTCTTGCGCAGGGGTTCGCCGCATCGGGATGCAATGGAAATCCGGCTCATCGACGGGATTAGAAACAGGGAAAATCCACAAGATAATGTGAAAAACTGCGATAAAAGAATGTGTCATTATTTTGATTTTCTTCTTGTTGACAAATGTGAATTACCTGATATATAAGAATTCTGTGATTTATGTGAGTACGTTCAGTCCATAAGTAGCCATGTTTTTGACGATTTACTAGCCTTACAATTTTCAGACAACAGTTTTCAGCTCCTTAACTGTCATTATTTCTGCAAGTAGTTCGCCGCTTGGAGGCTGGAATGCGCAAAATCGGTCTTGAAGATGTCAAGGTTTTGGTGGTTGATGATGAGGACTACATGCGCGAGATCGTACGCCAGGCGCTAGAAGGGGCGGGATTTAAGGTTGAAGAGGCAGCGGACGGTGCTGTCGCCCTGGAGATGATGCGAAAGTATGCTTACGATGTAATCGTTACCGATCTGCGCCTGCCCGCAGTTGCGGGAGAAAAAATCCTGCAGGAAGCGTTGACCATCTTTCCTGAGACCATTGTGATCATCATGACCGGCTACGGCAATATTCAGACCGCCGTCGATGCTATCCGCATGGGCGCCTATGACTATCTGCCCAAACCGTTCCAGCTAGAAGAAATGGTCATGCGCGTCGAGAAGGGACTGCAGGACAGAAAGCTCAAGTCGGAGAACTCCCTGTTCCGATCGGAGCTTCAGGGGAAGTATCAGTTCGCCAACCTGACCGGCAACAGTCCTGCGATGCAGCAGGTCTATCAAATGGTGGCGATGGTAGCCATGAAGACCAGCACAATTCTGATCTCGGGTGAGACCGGGACAGGAAAAGAAGTCGTGGCGCGGGCCATCCATTACAATGGCCCCCGCAAGGATCAGCCGCTGGTATGCGTCAATTGCGCTGCAATCCCTGGGAATCTCCTGGAGGATGAGCTCTTCGGCCATGTAAAGGGCGCATTTACGGGCGCGCACCAGCATCGGATCGGACGGTTCGAGCAGGCGAATCATGGGACGCTTTTCCTGGACGAGATCGGAAGCATGCCGCTCGACCTCCAGGTCAAGCTACTCCGTGTTCTGCAGGAGCGTGAGTTTCCGAAGCTCGGAGGATCCTCGACGATCAAGGTTGACGTCCGCATTATCGGCGCCACCAATGAGGATCTGTCGGAAAAGGTGCACAGGGGCGAGTTTCGCGAAGATCTCTATTACCGCCTTAACGTGATACCAATCCGGATTCTGCCGCTCCGGCAGCGCCGTGAGGATATTCCCCTGCTGGCCTCCCATTTCGTCAAGAAATATTGCAGCGAGCAACAGGTAGCGATCAAGCGCGTGTCGCATGAGGCCATCAAACAACTCGTGTCCTTTGAGTGGCCCGGCAACGTTCGGCAGCTCGAAAACGCGGTAGAGATGGCCGTCGCGCTCTCTGGAGATCGCGAACTCCTTGATGTCAACGATTTCCCTGTCGTCGGGAGGACGCCGAACGAGGATGCGGTTTTCCGCAATATCGACATACCTGAGGACGGCGTGAACTTCAACACGCTCATTTCGGAACTCGAGCGGCGGCTGATCCTTCAGAGTCTCAAGGTCACGGGCGGGAACAAGAAGCGAGCTGCCGGCCTGCTACACCTGAAGCGAACGACCTTCGTGGAAAAGCTCAAGCGAATCGATCCTGCCCCCGAGCTCACTCATTAATCCTCGAGGTAGGTGTACGCATCCAGAGTGGATTGATAGAATTCGGCCAGCGCGCCGGCCTCGTCCGCACTGACTCTCCCCTGTGCCTCCGCGGTGGAGATCATCTGCTGGAGCCCTTCAACGAGACTCTGGGAATCGTAGCCGGCATTTGCCAGCACCTGGGAGAGGTTTTGCCCCCGTAAGACGCGGTCGAGGTGGGCGCGACCGGCATCATCCACCAAGAAGTGCGCTTCGTTGGCCGATCCGAGAAGGTTGTGGTTCATGCCCAGCGACTCCTGATAGGCCCCCACCAGCGGAATCGCCAGATAGTAGGAATCGTTGATGCCGCCGTGCAGTTCGAGCGCCTGTTTGACGTCCCGAAGGTCGACGAACTTGTCAATCTGGCCATCAGAGTCACAAGTAATGTCGCACAGGGTTGCCCGCTCCGTAGGCTCCTCGGTCAGTCTGGTCACGGGCACAATGGGGAAAAGCTGATCGAGGGCCCAGGCATCCGGCGTGGCTTGGAAGACCGAAAAGTTGCAGATGTACTTGCTGGCCAGGATGTTTTCGAGGTCGGCAAACTCCTCGGGGCGTTCTTTGAGAAGATGCGAGAACTTGATCGCCTTGCGGCAGATTTCCCAGAACAGCCACTCTCCGTGCGCGCGATTCTGGAGATTGAGATAGCCGAGATTGAAGAGAGACTGCAGCTCCTCGCGATGCTGCAGGGCATCGTGATAGTACTCACGAAAATTTTTCTGGTTGATGTCCTTGTGCAGGTCCATCATTTCCACAACCACTTCGGAATCGATCTTCGAAAGGTCGACTTCGGGCCCGCCCAACCCGGGATTCAGCGTGCGAATCACATTGGTAACGAATACGGCATGATGGGCGGCCACCGCGCGTCCGCTCTCAGTCACAATGGTGGGAGGCGGCACGTTCTCTGATTCGCAAATCTCATCAATCGTATAAACGATATCGTTGGCATACTCCTGGATGCTGTAGTTCACGCTGCAATCCGAAGCAGTCCGGCTACCGTCGTAGTCGACACCAAGCCCGCCGCCGACATTGAGGTACTCGACCGGGTATCCCATCTTGTAAACCTTGGCATACACGCGTGCCGCTTCCTTGATCGCGCTCTTGACCCTTCGGATGTCGGTGATTTGGGAACCGATGTGGAAGTGCAGCATCTTGAGCTGGCGCGCCATCTGGGAATCGGAGGCCGATTTCAGACAATCGAGCAGCTGAATGGTGTTGATGCCGAACTTCGAGGTTTCACCGCCCGATTCCTCCCATTTCCCGGCGCCGCGCGAGAAGATCCGGACGCGCACTCCCAGGGCAGGTTTGGCCTGAAGTGTGTTGGAGACTTCCGCAATCTTCTTAAGATCCGACACCTCCTCCATCACTATGACGGGGTTCTTCCCGATTTTCGCCGCCTTGATCGCCCACTCGAGATAGCGCCGATCCTTGACTCCGTTGCAGACCAGGAGCGCGTTCGGATGAACCGTCAGGGTGAGCGCGGCTGCCAGCTCGGCCTTTGTGCCCACCTCGAGCCCGTATTCGTAGCGGTGGCCGGCGGCCATCAGACGTTCCACCACGCTGCGCTTCTGGTTCACCTTCATCGGGAAAACCCCGCGGTGGCGTGCCCCATAGCCGTACTCCGCGATCGAGTTGCGGAAAGCTTCGTGAAATTCCTTGATCTGCGTGTCGAGGATCTGGGGAAAGCGGAAAAGAAAGGGGGGAGCCACACGGCGCTGCAGCAAAAGGCTGATGAGAGAGATCACCTCCACTCCCATGAGGGGATTGCGCGTAGGATGAACCGTGAGACATCCCTGATCACTAACTCCGAAATACCCCGCGGCCCAGTTTTCCAGGCCGTAAATCCGATGCGGGATCTCACTGGGAGACAGCCGCAGACTCTGGGTCAGTTCTTTCATGAGTAAGCTCACCTCGTCGCGCAAAAATCGCTACCGGCCGCCCAATAATGGCCTCTGAGAGTGGTGGAATCCGCCGGACGCCATTTCAGCCAAATCAGGATTTGACGCGCTCCAGATATTTTCCTTCGTTGGTGTCAACACGAATTACTTCTCCCTCATTGATGAAGGGAGGAACCGGGATGACCAGGCCGGTCTCGAGGGTCGCGGGTTTGTTGACGTTGCTGACCGTGGCGCCTCGCAACGCAGGTTCGGTGGAAACGACTTTGAGTTCCACGGACGGAGGAAGCTCGATACCGATCGGCCTGGACTCATAAAACTCGACTTGAATCTTGATGTTCGGGATCAAGTATTGAATTGAGTCGTCGAGGAGTTCCAAGGGAAGATGAATCTGCTCGAAGGTCTCCGTGTTCATGAAAAAGTAGTCCGTTCCATCCGAGTACAGGTACTCCATTTCATGAGTTTCCAGAAAGGCCTGCTCGACCCGGTCTTCAGAGCGGAACCGGTGCTCCACAATGGAGCCCGTTTTCACCGATTTCAGTTTGGTCTGCACCATCCCGCGCCAGTTTCCGGGAGTGATGTGTTGAAACGAGAAGACACGATAAAGCTCATTATTCAGCTTAATGGCCATTCCGCGTTTGATTTGGGTTGCTGCAATCATGAAAACATGCCTCTGATGGTTGTTGAAAATCAATGACAGTCAAAATACCGGCACCCTCGCAGTGCACAGATCAACAGCAGGAGCCTGTTGTGCGCGCATCCGAATCCTCGTTCGCATCCTGGTCGCCGGCGTCCACATTATTCCACGCGTCTGGCTGCCGTTTCCCGCCGCCGATTGCGCACTATTTCGATTACGGCGGGAAGCATCGACAAAAGTATAACAACGACGATCACCAAATGAATGTGTTTGGTGATGTCCGGGATCGCCGAAGACAGAAAGTACCCGGTCAGGATCATGCTCCACACCCATAGAACGCCCCCTAATACATCATACGCAAGGTAGCGCCGGTACTTCATATGAGCGGCGCCGGCCACGGCAGGCGCGAACGTGCGCACGATCGGCACAAACCGCGCGAGCACAACAGTCTTCCCGCCGTACTTCTCGTAGAAATCATGCGCCCTCTGCAGGTGTTTCCTGCGGAAAAAAAACGAATCGCCGCGCCGATAGAGCGCCTCCCCTGCCTTGCGGCCGATCCAATAGTTGACCTGATCTCCGGAAATCGCACACAGGGACACAGAAACGAGCATCATAGGCAGATTGAGGTGCACCACAGATGCGAAGATTCCCGCTGCCACAAGCAGGGAGTCGCCGGGCAGGAAGAAGCCGACAAACAGCCCGGTTTCCACAAAGACGATGGCGCAGACCATCAAGGCTCCGCCCCATTCCACAATCCCCTGCACGTCGGTCAGCAGATGGAATGCGTTGCGAATGAATTCCAGGATGTCTCCTTTCCAAAACCGCAAATGATAGTCGCAATTTCGAAAATTCGATAGTGCCAATTTTGGATTCTGGCATGCGGATTCCGGATTTCCGCACCCAGCGCCGGCGGACAATAAACACCGAAATCCCCTTTGGAAGCAGAGAACCAGGTCATTCCGGCGCACTCAGGTACCGATGGCAGCCCTGATTTCAGACTCGGTCAAGACCTGATTTGAGGACTTGGCGCTGGCGAAGAGGCGGGCAACCCTGTCATCGTCCGGCGTGAATCCGTGCTGTTCAAGCCAGTACTCGATATTGGACCTGCCGCTCATGGGTCCGATTTCTATCTGCTGCTGGAGCCCGAACCAATGGGATGGGACTGCAGAATAGACAAGGTCCGCGAGTACCGCATCTCCTTTCTTCAATGCTTTGATGACCGCAGCGGCATGGACGCCGGTAGCGGTCCGAAAAGCATCGGCGCCCATCACCGGGTAGTTGAAGGGTATGGGCATCCCGGTAGCCTCGGAAACGCCCACACAATATTCTTTCAACTTGATGAGATCCTGTGCGATATACCCCATCAGGCGCATATTCACCAGGAGCTGATCCATGGCAACGTTCCCCACGCGTTCTCCGATCCCGAGCGCGCAAGCATGGAGTTGATCCGCGCCGGCTTCAAACGCGGCGATGGCGTTGATGACACCCAACCCGCGGTCATTGTGGCCATGCCAATCGATTCGAATCGGCAGCCCCGAGGGTCCCACGATCTCGTCACGCACAAACCGGACCACATTCCCGGCTCCGGAAGGAGTCGCATGTCCGACTGTATCCGCGATGACCAGCGCACGGGCTCCCCAAGAGATTGCTTCGGAGTACAACCTGCGGATTACTTCCGGTCGTGTGCGTGTAGTATCTTCGGTCACGAACATTACCGGAAGGCCTTCCCGCACCGCAAAGCGGATCGCCTCCTCGCTGCGCTTTAGAATCGCTCCCAGGTTCCAGTCCTCCACGTACTGCCGCACGGGGCTGGCGCCGATAAATGCCGCGACCTCGATGGCGATGCCCACTCTTTGGGAGATTTCGACGATCGGGCGGATGTCCCAATGCACCGTACGGGCGGCGCAGTAAGGCGCCAGCCGCATGTTCTGCGACGCGATTTCCAAGGCCAGTCGTTCGGTCTCTGCCGCAACCTGTGCACCTGCGCCCGGCAAGCCGATGTCGGCGGACTGAATCCCCAGATCCTCTATCAAATGGAGAATGTGCAGCTTTTGGTCCAGCGAAGGGCTGTGGATGGAAGGAGACTGCAGCCCATCCCTCAGCGTTTCATCAGCGAAGCTCGGCCTGCGGGCTACGATCGCGCTCCCTGATCCGGCATTCCAATCGTGGATGAGATCGGTTTCTACGTTCACTTGAACCCCGAGGCGTCGGGCATCGGAAAATGCGCCCTGTGCTGCAGATCATGATAACTCCAAAGAGGCCGGGCAGGAATGGCGGTAAAGACACCAATGACAAAAAAACACGAAACCCGTTCCGCGTGTATCGTGTCGCGCGAACTCCGTGAAGAGGTGCTGCGGGAGCGCTTCGCCGCCCTATTCGTCAGATCTCGAGGATCTCCGCCTCTTTTTTCTTCTGCAGGGCATCCACCTTGCTGATGAAGTCGTTGGTGATATCCTGGACCTTCTTGAGCGCGTCCTTCTCCTCGTCCTCGGAGATCTTCTTATCTTTGAGCTCGACCTTCAGCTGATCGTTGGCGTCGTGGCGCACCTGCCGAACGGAAACGCGGAACTGTTCGGCCATGTGCCCGACGGTCCTCGCCAGCTGCTTGCGTCTCTCCTCGGTCAGGGGCGGGATGGGAAGACGGACGACCTTTCCGTCGTTGGTCGGATTGAGCCCAAGATCGGATGCCAGAATCGCTTTTTCGATGCTGGCGATCGTCGACGGGTCCCACGGTTGGATGAGAATCATCGCGGGATCAGGAGTGGAGAGCGAGGCCATCTGGTTTAGAGGGGTCATGGTCCCGTAGTAATTGGCCTGGATATGATCAAGAATGCTGATGGATGCGTGCCCGGTGCGAATTGCCGCCAGGCCGTGCTGCATTCCCTCGATGCATTTTTCCATCCGTTTTCGAGTGGCTTCGAGAATCTGTCGGGTCATTAAGGTCTGTCTCCTTATGGAATGAACCGGTATCAGTCAGTGCGGGCAGGAGAGGAACTACGCTCCCAGGGCCTGTCAATGAACAACGTTTACACTTTGCTGCTGGCCCCCAGGCCTGCTGGCGCGGCGCGAGCGACGAGCATACTCTTTAGTCTGTAAGGAGCGAGCAACAAAGCCAGCGGGCCTGCGGGCCGCAGCCCGGAGGGGCGCGGCGGCGGGCGGGCATCTGCTGCGTTGCCGCTCCTCGACGATGCACCACGGCATCGCCTGCGTCGCGGCGCCTTGCATCTGCCCGCCCGGCGCTCGCGCCAAAGTGCAAACGTTATTCATTGACTGGCCCTCACGGTGGAGCCTACTCTCGCGCCCATTACGACATCCCTGATATTACCATGACGGAGCAGGTTGAAAACCACAATGGGCAGGTTGTTTTCCATGCACAGCGTGATGGCCGTCGTATCCATGACTCGCAATCCCTTTTCCAGAACCTCAAGGTAGGTCAGGTTCTCGAGCATTTTGGCAGAGGGATTCGTCATCGGATCGGCGTCGAAGATCCCGTCCACCTTGGTGGCTTTGAGAATCGCCTCGGCGCTGATTTCAATGGCGCGAAGCGCAGCGGCTGTATCTGTGGAAAAATACGGGTTCCCCGTGCCAGCGGCAAAGATCACGACCCGGCCCTTCTCCAAGTGACGGATAGCGCGGCGGCGAATGTAAGGCTCGGCCACTTCCTTCATCTCGATCGCGGATTGCACGCGCGTGAAAACGCCGCGCTTTTCCAGGGCGTTTTGCAGAGCCAGGGCATTGATGACCGTGGCCAGCATTCCCATGTAATCGCCACTCACGCGATCCATGCCCGCGGCGCCGACAGAAATGCCCCGGACGATGTTGCCGCCCCCTACTGTAGCAGCCACCTGCACGCCGATGCTGTGGATTTCTTCGATCTCGCCGGCGATACGATCCGCCATGCGCGGGTCCACACCAAACCCCTGCCCCCCCATGAGCGCCTCGCCGCTGAGCTTCAGCAAGACCCTCTGGTATCGGGGCGCGCGCTGCCCTTCATCCATGAGACCTCCCGCACGGCCTCGGAGGCCGTGACTTTACTCGCCGAGCCGGTAACGGACGAAGCGGCGAATCTGGATGTTTTCACCAATCTTCTGGATGTGACTTGCGATGTGATCCTTGATGGAGATGCTCGGATCTTTGACAAACGGCTGCTCCAGCAGACACGTCTCGGCGAAAAACTTCGTCATGCGCCCTTCCACGATCTTGTCGAGAACATTATCCGGCTTTCCCGTGGCGCGAGCCTGTTCCTTGTAAATTTCCCGCTCCGAGGCCAATACATCTTCGGTCACTTCCTCTCGCCGCACAAATCGAGGGTCACTCGCCGCGATGTGCATGGCAAGATCCTTTACGAGGGTTTGAAAATCGGAGTTGCGCGCGACAAAATCGCTCTCGCAATTCACCTCCACGATGACGCCGATCTTGCCGTTATTATGTACGTAGCTGCCGATCCAACCCTCTTTGGTCTCCCGCCCTGCCTTTCTTGCAACCGCGGAAAGGCCTTTCTTGCGCAGAACCGTGACAGCCGCTTCCAGATCCCCATGGGCTTCCTGCAGCGCGCTCTTGCATTCCATTAGACCAACGCCGGTTTTCTCCCGGAGAGTTCTGACAAGCTCTGCCGTGATGTTCATTCCTGACCTCCAAATCTCACTATGCGGGGCTGTCTCTGTGAAGACGCACGACACCTGCACGCGGACCTGTCACGATCCGGCCCCAGGCTTCGGACCGCCTCAGAAACTGTGTGGTGTGATATAGACGCGAGTCCGATTTCCGCTATTCGCCCGAAGCACCGGGCGTACTGCTCTCCGGATCAGTTTCCTTCGCGTCTGGCTCGGTGTTCGGATCGGGTGCCGCGGCAGACGAAGCCTCCTCCGGTTCCGCATGTTCGGTAGGCTCGGCCTGCACGGCGGATTCCGGTGAGGAAACGGAGTCCATATGTGTTCTCGGCTCCGACTTCCTATTAGGCCGCGCCTTGCGCTGCAGCGTCTTCTTCAGGGTTGTCTTCGGCCTGCCGCCGGCTTCACCTTGCGGCCCGGCCCCCTCTCCAGAAGCTGGTGGCGCCTCCGCGCTTTCTTTGCCTTCCGCAGCGCGGCGCGCTGCGTCAGCCGCCGCCGCCCGAGCAGCCACCTCGCGGGCAGCCGCAGCCTGCTGGGCCTGCAGCTGCCGTTGTTTCTCGAGCTGTTCAGCCAACTCCTTCTGTTGAGCCTCGAAAACGGCACGACCGTCCATAAACGCCTGGGCGATAGTGCCCGTAATAAGCCGAATCGCGCGCAGAGCGTCGTCGTTGCCGGGTATGATGTAATCGATTTCATCAGGATCGCAATTGGTATCCGCCACACCCACGATGGGAATTCCCAACTTGCGCGCTTCCTGCACCGCGATCGCTTCCTTCCTGGTATCAATGACAAACAATGCATCCGGCAGCTGCGACATATCCTTGATGCCGGAGAGGTTTTTTTCCAGTTTCTTGCGCTCGCGCTCGAGCCGGGCGACCTCTTTCTTGGACAGAAGGTCGTACTGCCCGTTGGTCTGCATCGTCTCCAGTTCGCGGAAGCGTTTCAGACTCTTCTGAATGGTCGTGAAGTTCGTGAGCAGTCCGCCGAGCCAGCGTTGGTTGACATAATACATTCCACAACGGCCGGCTTCCTCCTGGATGACCTCCTGCGCCTGGCGCTTCGTGCCTAGGAAAAGAACCACTTTCCCCTGGGAGCTGAGGTCAAATACGAACTGGACTGCATTCTTGAACAGCTTCAAGCTTTTCTGCAGATCAATAATATAGATGCCGTTTCGTTCCCCGAAAATGTAGTCTTTCATCTTCGGGTTCCAGCGCTTCGTCTGGTGGCCGAAATGGACGCCTGCCTCCAGTAGCTGCTTCATGCTAATCGAAACCAAATAGAACCTCCCTCGGGTTACCGCTTGGAGAATTGGAATCTCTTGCGAGCTCCCTTTTGACCGTATTTCTTCCGTTCCTTGATTCGGGAATCGCGCGTCAGCATTCCGGCCCGCTTCAGCTTGGGCCGCAATTCGTTGTTGAACTCAAGCAGCGCCTTGGCAATGCCAAGCCGGATGGCTCCCGCCTGTCCGGAAATTCCTCCCCCGTCGACCGTGATTCTGATGTCAAACTTCCCTGCGTTTTCGGTGACCGCGAGAGGTGAACGAATGACCGTGCGCTGGGTTTCGTTGCGGAAGTAATCCGCCAGCCCTCGCTTGTTCACCTTGATCTCGCCGGTTCCCGGCATCAGATAGACTCGAGCGGTGGAACTTTTCCTTTTTCCGGTCCCGTAATATTGAACTGTCGCCAAACTCGAACTCCTTACTTTAAAGGGAAACTAGTCTTGCCGGTTTCTCGAAAACTCCACTACAACGCAAAAGCACTGGGTTGCTGGGCCTGGTGGGGATGATGCGGTCCGCGATAGACCCTCAGTTTCTTTCGCATCGCCCTCCCAAGTTTGGATTTCGGCAACATGCCGAACACCGCTTCCTGCACCACTCTCTCCGGGTGCTGCGCCATGAGTACACCTGCCGCCACTTCGCGCAACCCGCCGGGGTGCCCCGTATGATGACGATAAAACTTGTCCGTAAGTTTCTTGCCGGTAAGGCGGACTTTGTCGGCGTTGATAACAATGACATGATCGCCGGTGTCGAGGAAAGGCGTGTAGACTGCTTTGTCTTTCCCCGTCAGCAGCACGGCTACGCGCGTCGCCAGCCTTCCGAGAATCTGGCCCTCGGCATCCACCACATGCCACTGCTTCTGCATTTCACCCTCGCCGGGTATATAACTCTTCATCATTCACTCCATGGAATATCCACGCTGCAAGATAATCTTTTAGGCTATCCAACAGATGTGTCCCTGTCAAGAAAATTAGCTCGCCGACAGCTGAAACCTATATTCTACCGGTAAGAACTGCGCCGGGAGACCATTTTTGTGCTCCAACCTCAACTCGCTTCGGAGACCAATATTACCACGCGCCCTATCCGGCACAAAATGCTCATATTGTGCTCTGAGACACTGATGTGCCGATTGGATTCGAGTACTTTCCCTACGATACCTCATCCCATTTTGAAAAGAAATGCGATGTGCCGAAACTACCTATCCGTGACAACGGCAGATTCAGGAAAAAAAGTGAAAGGTTCTCCGTCGGTCCGAACGATAAGAGCTCTGAGGCGCAACGGCAGCGTCGATTGAATCGCAAGCAACGGAAGGCAAACACCATGAGCGCACAGGGTCTTCAGGAATCCGCGAACGCAGCCGGAGAAAACCAGTCAGCGCGCATCCACGATGAATCTGGGAACCGGAGTTGAACCCCCATGGCACTGAGTCTTTGGAATAGATCGAAACAAGTTGTCGGCCTGGACATCGGTTCCAGCAGCATCAAGGCAGCCGAACTGCGGCCGCTGCGCAACGGCGCTTATGAACTCCTCAGTCTGGGTGTGGAGCAGCTCTCCCCTGATTGCATCGTGGACGGCGTCGTGATTTCAAAGATCCCTGTCGCCGATGCCATCAATAGGATCTTCGCCCAGCAGACCATTAAGAACCGGCGAGTCGCCACATCGATTTCCGGCCATTCGGTCATCGTGAAGAAGATCTCGCTTCCGGTTCAGAAAGAGGAAGACTTGGCCGAGTCGATTCGTTGGGAGGCGGAGCAATACATACCCTTCGACATCACCGATGTGAATCTGGATTATCAGGTGCTCGGGGAAAACTCAGCTTCCGGGAACCTCGATGTCCTCCTCGTTGCCGTAAAGAAAGAGAAGATCACGGATCACACGAGCGTGATCTCCATGGCAGGCAAGAATCCCGTGGTGGTTGACGTAGATGCGTTTGCACTGCAAAACGCCTATGAGGTCAATTACGAGCCGGTAACCCGCACAACGGTCGCGTTACTCGACATCGGCGCCAGCGTCATGACCATCAACATCGTCGCGGGCAGTGACTTTCTGTTCACGCGCGACGTCGCCGTCGGAGGCCGCCAGTACACCGACTTCATCCAGAAGGAGTTCGGCCTGAACTTCAATCAGGCCGAGGCCTTAAAGCATGGGGAAGTCGTTGAAAAAATCAATCCTTCCGATGCGCAACACGTCATTGAGTCGGTGACCGAAATCATCTGCCTGGAGATCCAGAAGACCTTCGATTTTTTCAAGTCGACCACCACCATCGATCACATCGACCGCATGCTGGTAAGCGGCGGCGCGGCGCACACCCTCGGACTGCTGGAGACGCTGGCACGGAAGTTTGCGATCCCGACTGAGAAGTTCGATTCCTTCAAAAAGATATCTTACGACCCGAAGCGGTTCCCTTTCATCGCCGATCATTCTCCGGACCTTGCCGTCACCGTCGGCCTTGCCATGCGGAACTCGGAGGAATAGGGCTGCCATGATCAAGGTTAACCTTCTCAAGGATCATACAGTTCAGTCGCGCATTGCGCCTGCGAAGTCGAAGGCCTCGCCGATGGGCGTGTTGATGCTGCTCGTATTGGCGCTTGTCGGCACGGCATTGGGCGCCTACTGGTTTTACCTGCACACGCAGGTCGTCAATCTCACGGCAGTTCGCGATCGCCTGCGCACGGAAAACGCCCGGCTCGAGGGATTGAAAAAAGAGATCGATCGATATGATCAAATGAAGCAGGAACGCCAGAGCCGCATCGATGTCATCGAGCAGCTCAAGGCTAACCAGACCGGGCCCGTGCTGCTCTTGAATCATATCGTTCACAGCATTCCTACCGGTTCTGCGCTCTGGTTGACCTCTCTCGATCAAAAGGGGGATCAGATACGCATCAGCGGGCTGACAGTTCAAGGAGAAACCATTCCGGATTTCATGAGCAATCTGTCGGCCACGGGTTTCTTTAAAACCGTCGACCTGGAGCTCTACGAAGATCAACAAAAGGATACCGCGAAGTTCACCCTGGTCTGCGTATGTGCGCGCAAGTTGGTTACGGAGTAGATCGCCATGGCATTCGGAAACATCAAACTGGAAAACGTTCCACGCAGGGTGCAGAACGCGCTGATCGCGGCATTGGGCCTGTCCCTGGCGTTCTTGGGTTACTGGTTCTACTTAAAGGATCTCCAGGCAACGCGCAGCGTGCTCCAGAGCGAGGTGGCTCAACTGCAGTCATCCGTTTCCCAGGCGGTCGCGGTCGAGCAGCGGCTGTCGCAGTTCAAGCGGGAACTGGCCGAGCTCGATGTCCGGCTGGACGAACTACGGCGCATCCTGCCGAGCCAGAAAGAAACTCCTGATGTTCTGCGCGCGGTGCAGCGAATGGCCGACGAGAGCAATCTCAAGATAGTCAAGTTTGTGCCTCAGCCTGTCGCCACCCGGGCTTTCTACCTGGATTGGCCCATTGCCATGGAGATCCAGGGATCCTACAACGCCCTCGGAACCTTTTTCGAAAAGATCGGAATGTTTACGCGCGTCGTGAACGTCGACAATATCAATGTGAAGAATATCGAAGGGTCTACCGATCCCACAAAAACCCTCAATTCCAACTGTACCGCCACAACATTTGTATATCGGGAAGAACAAGCTGCCGCTCCCGACAAACAGGGCGCACATGAAAACCAGGCTGCCGCTCCCGGCAAATCGGGCAAACATGAAGTCCAGGCTGCCGCTCCCGGCAAACAGAGCAGACATGAATAGGAAACGCATATATCCGACTATTGCAGTTTTTGTTTGGGGACTGTTCCTGCTGCCTTGGGTCGCGGGCCAGCAGGCGGCGACAAAGAAAACGGCCGCTCCAGCACCTCCACCCGTAGCCACGGCACCGATAACTCCATACCGCGGCGCCCGCTATGAGCCTACTAACCGGATCGATCCGTTTCTCAATCCACTCACGCGCCGGAAGAGCGAGAATCCCGACGAAGAAGCCCCAAAACCGACCCCTCCGCCCGGAATCGCTGGCATGAACGTTCAGGAGGTGGAACTGGTCGGCGTCTCAAAGAGCCGGGAGGGCTATACGGCCGTTTTCAGAGGCTCCGACAAGCGAGTCTATTTCCTGCACATTGGAGATCACCTGTTCGATGGATATTTAAAGGACATCGGCGCTGATTCCGTCCAGATGATCCACGAGACCAAGCTGAAAAGCGGCAAGGTCTTGACCCAAGAAATCACCAAGCGTTTAAGAACTTGATAGGGATTGCCGCTATGAGAACACGACTTGTCCCAACCAACGGACTAAACTCGGCCGCGAGAGCCAGCCGCTTCAGAGGCTGGGCTTTGCTGTTCCCCCTACTCGTGATTGCTGTCCCCGATCTGGGGATGTCCCAAGCCGCCGCCGGGAACCCGAAGCTGCCCAAGAAAGCCGAAAACCTCGAGGTATCCTACTCGGGGGCCAAAGGCGCCGTGGCAAAACCGCACGACGATCCTGCCGCCTTCATAACAAGCATCACCACGAGTCAGGCGGGAAGGGATCTTGTTGTCTCCGTAGGCAGCAGCCGCCAATTGGCCTATCAAGAATTCAATATTGATGGCCCGGCGCGTCTGGTCCTGGATTTCATGAACGCGGAGAACAAGGTTACGACGCTGAATTACCCGGTAAGCGCCGCGGGAGTCAAACAACTCCGGATCCGGCAGTTCCAAACCTCAGAACCTAAAATCGCCCGGTTGGTATTCGACTTGGACAAGAACTACGGGAGTCACGAAGTCGCTGCCGACGCTCAAGGAATGCACATCACGTTCCATGCTACGGAGACTTCAGCCCAGCCCAGACCTGAGGCTTCGAGTGTGCCGCCGGCCGCGCATCCTTCGCAGGCAGGCACCCACCCTCCAGGGATGCAACAAAAGGTTGCGGCGACATCACGTGATGAGGCCGGGGAAGAAACTCCCGGATCGGTCGTGCCCGTAATCAGCGATCTTGCGGCATCGGAAATACCGCAGAGCGCACTGGCCTCCGCGACGGCAGAACCATCTGTTCAGGTCGGTCCGCCTCAGGCAAAGGCAAAGGCGCCCGCATCCGTGCAACCTCCGCCGCTGCCGACTCCGGCACCGCCGGTCCACCCCGCCGCACGGCTGGATGGCGAATTCAGCGGGGAGCCCTTGTCATTGGACCTCGTCAATATCTCGCTGGTCGATTTCTTCCGCTTAATGGCCGAAGAGGGCGGCATTAACATCGTCATGGATCCTGACATCAAAGGGACTACCTCAATTAAGGTAGAGAAACTGCCCTGGGACCAGATTTTTGAGGCGGTGGTGTCAAACAACGGCCTGGATAAACAGATCGATGGCAATCTGGTGCGGATCGTCACCAAAAAGACCATGCAGGCGGAGGCGAAACAACAAGAGGATCTCAAGAAAGCAACACTGCTGGCCGCCGATCTGGACACGCGTATCCGGCGTTTGAACTATGCCAAGGCGAAGGACCTTCTTATGGTTCTTAAAGACCAACTCTCCCCCCGCGGGCTGGCGGTCGTCGATGAGCGAACCGGCTCCCTGGTCATCACGGACATCCCGACCTCCATCGACAAGGTGATGAAGCTGATCGATGGGTTGGATAAGCCGGAGCCCCAGGTGGAAATAGAGGCTCGCATAGTCTCCGCCACCCGTGATTTTGCTCGCGACATAGGAATCCAGTTTGGGTTTGTACAGGGCAACCTGCAGCGCGTCACCGTGGGTGGATCCAATACCTCCGGTACGATTGGCGGAACCCGGCCATCCGACACACCGGGTTCGACATTTGCAGCCGGCAATGAAACGACCGGCCGGGGCGCATCCGACAGCACGTCGTCCAAGTCAGGCGGCGTGAGTGCGGGTTCCAATTCTGCCAATAATTCCGGCAACTGGAATGTGAATCTGCCTTCGGCGCTTCCATTTGGAGGCTTAGGCCTCTCTGTCGGCAACATCTTCGACACCTTTCTTCTCGACGCCGCCATCACGGCTGGAGAAAGCAAAGGGCAGGCGAAGGTGATATCTCAGCCGAAGCTCACGACACAGAACAACAGCCCAGGGACAATCACACAAGGCTTGCGTTTCCCCGTGCAGGTTGTCGCCAACAACACGGTTACAATCCAGTTCCAAAATGCCGCCCTGACCCTTACAGTCACGCCACAGATTACCTCCGAGGGAAACATCGTTCTGGACCTCAAGATCGAGAACAACACACCCGACTTCGCCGATGCGGTGCAGGGAGTTCCCTCGATTCGTACCAGCGAATCCCAGAGCCGTGTCCTGGTGAGCGACGGCGGCACCACGGTGATCGGCGGCATTCTGATTGATAATGAGCAAAATTCAAGAGACGGCATACCAGGCTTGGCCTCCTTGCCGATTTTGGGAAACCTCTTCCGACGATCCGCGGTTTCCCACAATACTCAGGAGGTTCTGTTCTTCATAACCCCCAAGATCGTGAAGTAGGTTGTCTTATGTTTCAATCCAATCTGGCCCGTCTGGCCGCCCGGGCCAGGGCACGTTGGGTTATGATTGCAGGGTCCGATGGAGTCCTGCTGGAAACGGACTCAAGAGCCTTCCGCACCGAGGCTGAAGCCATCGCAGCTCAATTCGCCAGTCTGTTCCGAATCTCGCGCAAGGTCGCGGGAGACACTGAATCAGGCGGCCTTCAAAGCGCCCTTTTGGTCACCGAGCAGGGGAAGATCCTGTTGCAGGCCTTGAACGAGGATTACATTCTCATCCTCTTCCTGGAACCCGATTCTCACGCCGGGAAGGCATTCTTCGAAATCAGCCGTGCCGCCGGCCCTATCGAGAAAGAACTCCGGTACTGAATCGCGCCCCGATGGCGGATTCCGAGCCTCGCAGAGATCTGAGCGTTCTGAATCGACTCGCGGGGAAACCCTATCAAAACCATTGAAGAGATTGAAGAAATCGAGAATCCGGAGGTTTGACAACCCACTCCTTTGATGCTATCATCCCCGCCGTCAACCTGGTCATACGGGAGGGGGAGGCGGGCCGCACATAAACTCGGTCACCAACGCGCACATGGGTTCGGGCGGATCCTCAGACGCCTTTGCGGCTTCCAATCGCCCTCGATTCGCTCACAGGTAAAGCTTTGATTAACGAGAGCATGTGAGATAGTCTCGTGATCAAGTCAGGATGCCCGATTCTCAAGCTTGGCACAGCCATCAACTGAAAGGGCTTAAAGAAAGCACGCATGAACATTAAGGAAGTAAAGGACCTTATCCGGGAGATTCTGCTGAGTGACATTTCAGAGTTCGAGTTGGAGCATACTGGAACGCGGATGAGACTGCGGCGGGGCCCAGTTTCGAGTGACGGCACGCTGGTTTCCGTCCCGCACGCGGTTGTTTCTCAGGTCGCTCCCGGTCATGAATCTCCCGCGGCCACGGCGGGATCCTATGTGCCGTCCGTCTCTGCCGGTGAAACCGTCGTTTCGGAAGAAGGACTCCATATTATCACCTCACCCATTGTAGGCACGTTCTATCGATCTCCTGCGCCGGAGGCAGAGCCTTACGTCAAGATCAGCTCCAGGGTCGAGGCCGGATCAATTCTGTGCATCGTGGAAGCGATGAAGCTCATGAACGAGATCCCATCGGATGTGAGCGGCGAGGTTGTAGAGATCTACGTCGATAACGGCCAACCTGTCGAGTATGGGCAGAAACTCTTCGGCATTCGCCCCCGCAAATAGGCAATTCTCGTATGTTCCGAAAGATCTTGATCGCAAATCGGGGAGAGATCGCGCTACGGATCATCTGCGCATGCCGGGAACTGAATATCCCCACGGTTGCTGTCTACTCTCAGGCTGACCAGAATTCCCTGCACGTGCGCTTTGCTGATGAAGCGGTCTGTATCGGCCCTCCCGCGAGCGCGGAGAGTTACCTCAACATTCCGGCCGTCATCAGCGCCGCTGAGATCACCAATGCGGATGCGATCCACCCCGGGTACGGTTTCCTCGCCGAAAGCGCGTATTTTGCCGAGGTGTGCGAGGCTTGCGGATTGACCTTTATCGGCCCTTCCCCCGATGTCATCCGCCTCATGGGCAACAAGGAAACGGCTCGAAAGGCCATGAAGGAACTGGGATTACCTGTGGTGCCGGGAACTGAAAAGATCAAGGCCTTGACTCCAGCCGTCGTCGAGCAAGCCAGAGAGATCGGATTCCCGCTGATCCTCAAGGCTTCCAACGGAGGGGGCGGCAAAGGTATGCGCATCGTCAGAACGCCTGACGAGCTAACCGACGCCGTAGAAGTGGCTCGCAATGAATCACAGGCCGCTTTCGGCTCTGCCGACATATATATGGAGAAGTACTTGCCCGAGGCGCGTCACATAGAGTTCCAGGTGCTGGCCGACCTCCATGGAAATGTGGTTCATCTGGGTGAAAGGGAATGCTCCATCCAGAGGCGTTACCAGAAGCTGATCGAAGAAGCTCCTTCGACGTACATCACTCCCGAACTGCGGGCCGAGGTGGGGGAACTCGTTGTTCGCGCCATGCGCCAGGTCAACTATACTAACGCAGGAACGCTCGAGTTCATTTTCGATGACAAGGGCAATTATTACTTCATAGAAATGAACACCCGGATCCAGGTCGAACACCCAGTAACAGAAATGGTTACGGGAATTGACCTCGTGAAGCAGCAGATCCGGGTCGCCGCGAGAGAGAGACTTGGCTTCCGTCAGGAAGATGTCACTATCCGCGGTTGGGCCATGGAATGCCGCATCAATGCGGAATGTCCGGATACCTACCTGCCCTTTCCCGGCAAGCTCACCACATTTCATCCGCCAAGCGGATGCGGCGTGCGCGTGGACACGGCTGCCTATGGCGAATATGTGGTCACGCCTTACTATGATTCCTTGATCGCCAAACTGATCAGTTACGGGGGAAGCCGCATCGAAACCATCGGCCGCATGAAACGAGCGCTGGATATGACGATCATAGAAGGCGTCAAGACGACGATTCCCCTCCACCAGCGAATCCTGAGCGATAGGGATTTTATCGAGGGCAGAATCACCACGCGCTTCCTTGACCGTTACATCCAGCGCGAGCGGCAATGAGATTCACGATTCCGCCTGTTTATCCCATCACCGACAAACGCTTGTCTAAGAAATCGAGCCATTTGCAGATCGTGCGCGAGCTGATACGTGGCGGAGCTACGCTGATTCAGATACGCGACAAGGACACACCTGTTCGGGAATTCCTTGTCGACCTGCGCCGCTGCGTGGAGTATGCCTCGCGATTCGAAGTGCGGATCATCGTGAACGATCGCTGCGATCTCGCGCTCCTGAGTGAAGCGGACGGAGTGCACCTGGGACAGGATGATCTTCCGCCGACTGCCGCCCGCAAGGTACTGGGAAACAGCGCGTTGCTCGGGTTTTCGACACATTCCCTGCTCCATGTTCGTCAATCGAACCAACTGCCCATTCAATACGTCGGTTTTGGCCCCGTCTTCGCCACTTCCACCAAACCCGACCATTTCCCAGTAGTTGGACTGCCATCGCTCCAGCAGGCATGCAGACTGTCGGCGAACCCGGTCGTAGCCATTGGAGGCATCGGGATCGAGCAAATCCGACCCGTGCTGGAGGCAGGAGCCGCCAGCGTTGCCGTCATTTCCGCTCTCATGCAAGCCCGGAGCATCGCGCACAGAATGGAGCAGTTGCTGAAAATCGCCGCGAAATCGCAGGCCTCGCCCGCATCGGCGTCACCCGCTCGAGAAGAATAAGAAGGGCAAAAATCATGCAACAACTTTCCAGACGCCAGTTTTTTCAAGCCTCGACGACGCTGGCCGCCGGCGCTGCCATTCCACGAAATCTGAAGAACCTCGGACTGCAGACCGTGACCGCTCCAAAAATCAAGCGCTACAAGCCGCTGGGCAAAACAGGATGGAAAGTGAGCGACATCTCCGGCGGCTCGGGCCAGACCGAGCCGAGCATCGTCAACTATCTCTTCGAATGCGGCATCAACCTGATCGATACGGGAGCCCAGTACCGCGGGCATGAGGAAATCATCGGCAAGGTTCTGCCCAAGTGGCGCGACAAAGTCTTCGTCGTGGACAAATGGGATCCTCCTCTGGTGACCGCAAACGTGACCAAAAGAGCTCTGCTGGAGGCGGTTGATGCTGCACTCAAGCGGCTGAACACGACGTACATCGACTGTATGATGATCCACTCCATTGGCCACCCTCAGTATGGAGGCATCGAGCGCATCCAGAATCCCGCGATCTACGAGGCCTGGGATGAAGCCAAGAAACTCGGCAAAGTGCGGTTTACGGGCGCATCCGGCCACAGCGTCAATGTGCTCAAGGAGATGGAATGGGGCATCGACAATAACCGGTTTGACGTGATTCTCCTGGGCTCAAACTTCCTGACACATGGCGTCGAGCCTCTCCTCAAGAAGGCCAGGGCCAGGGGTGTGGCAACGATCGCGATGAAAACGATGACGATCTACCAGTCGGCCCTCAACATTCGAAGTCTGCAGAATGAAAACACCAGCGCCCGCCAGGCCGTGATCAAGTGGATATTGGCCTCGGATCTTTTCGACACCATGGTGGTGCGCATGCCCAGCTTCGATCAGGCTAACGAATACATGGCGGTCTCCGGAACGACCCGATTGACGAAGCAGGACGGCGGGCTTCTGGAAATCGTGGAGGCCGCGCTTACCACCAATTATTGCCGCCCGGGGTGCGACGGTTGCTATGGCTCCTGTCCTCGGGAAGTGCCGATCTGGGATATCCTGCGCTACAAAATGTATTTCGAGCATTATGGCGACCAGAAGTACGCGATGGCAGAGTACCGCCGGATCCCCGCATTCAACAATGCGACTGCCTGTGCGGGCTGCAGTGCGCCCTGTGAAGCCGCATGCAAATATCGCATCCGAGTGCGCGAGCGCCTCCTGGAAGCGCACTCCCAGCTCACCTTCGTTGAACCTGCATCGGAGTCATTATGAAGAACCGTGCCTTCATCATGGTGCTGCCCGGAATGTTGCTCGCCGTCCTTTTCCTGAGCGGATTTCAGTCCATGTCGCCCAAGGACATCCTCGACCGGTCCGTCAAAGCCCATGGAGGCGACAAGCTCTCCAATTGGAAGAGCATGACCATCAAGGGGACCGTCGACATGTTTGACGGCATTACCTTCAAGGCCGCATACACATTGTATGCGAAGGCGCCCGACAAACTCCGCGTCGAAGAGGACATGACCGCCGCACGGGGAGGGCGCTATTTCTATGATTATTTCATGAACGGCGAATTGGCGTGGAGCCGGCGGAACCTTGTCCTGGACCGCGGCAATCTCGAAGAGATGAAGCGCTGGATGGCGCGCTGCTACGGTATCGCCTATTATGCAAACAAGGCAGAATCGCTGGCCAGGAGGGAAGACGCTACTGTTGAGTGGCGGGAGAAAAAAGACATCCAGTCCAGCGAATACACAGTAGCCGCAACCAGTCCCGCTTATGTGCTCACCGCGACCATCGGCAAAGAAACGTTCGACCTCTATATCGACAAGGCGAACTTCCACTTTCTGCAGGAAGTGTCGGGCAGAACCAAGCGCGTTTTCTGGAACTTCAAGAAATTCGGAGACATAACAGTGCCGACCCAAATCCTGGAGATCACCGCCGGATCGCGGGGAGAGCAAATCACTCCCTACACCTACGAAACGGTCAGGGTTGACGCGCCCATCGAGGACTGGCTCTTCACCGAAGACATGCCAAAAATCAAAATCGGCAACTGAACTCTTCCTCGACGGAAAACTGCGGCATAAACTCGAGCGTCTCGCCAACCGCCTGCTCAAGGTGACCCCGCCGCGCTCGAAACATTGTTTCCAGCGGGAAGATGAGCAGAGATTGGCCCGTCAAGGCAAAGGACAAGCCCTGTAGTTTCAATAACAAGAGGCCATTCATTCGAACAGTTTGACAGTGTCGGAATTCTTTACAGTGAGTCCAATGCTCATATGTACCTGATATTGCTATACTTAGAGACATTTTGGCGGTTTTTGATTTTTCAAATGTCAAGTAGTTTTACATAATCTTTGAGCATCGCTTCACGGATGAGGTCCCATCATATCCTAGTTAAAGCACCGTAAATATAGGTTAGACAATATGATGCTCAGATTCCTGGATACGCATCCGCCATTTGGCATAATTCTTGCTAGATAGAAGTCAGATGGGCTTAGTGCCATAACTAGGGAGGAATGCGAAGATGAGGAACAAGTCGTTAGTTTTGGTTTTGGCTGTTTGCGTATCTTTTGTCGCGGCACAGGCGGCACATGCGAGCCTTGTACCCTTCCAGATCTACGTCGGTAATGTTGGCGTTTCTACGAACGGGTGGGGAAACGCTAGTGCCAGCAGTGGAACCATCAGTGCGAGCGTGCCTGTTGGTGCGACAGTAGTGGCTGCTTATCTCTACTCAGCTTATTATGATGACAATGGTGGTAATGCGGTGGCGGCCACGCTAAATGGCAACGCAGTGGCATTTGGGCCCAAGGTCCCTAACGCGACTGACTGTTGCTCTCTCGGTTCTGCGCGAGCGGATGTCACATCCATCGTGGCTCCTGTTATTAATGGAGGACCCGGGGGCGTCTATGACTTCACGGTGGGTGAGGGAAATACCTCCACTCAGGATGGCGAAGGACTGGTAGTCGTGTACTCTCTGTCTTCGCTGCCAATCTCAACCGTCGGTATTCTGGATGGATTCTCGGCCGTCGGTGGAGACACAGCCACGATGACTTTCGCGAACCCGTTGGACCCAACCCAATCGGGGTTCTTCGCGGAGATGTTTCTTGGGGACGGATTCAGTTGCTGTAGTCAAAGTTCCACAGTGAAAGTAGATGGGATCACGATTACAACCAACGCAGGAAATAGAGATGATTCGACAGATTCATTTGATGTAAACGGCGGCCTGATTACCGTTGGCGGCTTCGACGATCCCATATCGGGATTTCTTCCGTCATACGCAGATGATCACGAGCACTACAGTCTGACCCCGGAGATTACAAAAGGCGATACCAGTATTGTCGTCAACACGAATAACCCGACGTCAGATGACAATATCTTCCTGGCAGTATTTCATGTTACCGGTGAGGCAGGAATTACAACAAATCCAATACCCGAACCAACCACTCTGCTGTTCCTCGGCACCGGGTTGGCAGGGCTGGCGTTAGGCGCCTGGAGGCGCCGTAAGTAGAAGGATGCATCCGCATTCCTCTAAGAAGAATGAAGCCCCTTCTTCCAGTGCCAGAGCGCAGGAAGAAGGGGCTTCCTCTTTTCACTGAAGCATCCGCCCAGCGACTCTCCTGCCTGCGTATCTCCTTCTCAAATTCGGTAATAGAAATCGTTGACAGGCTACTCTTTCACCAATCCTGAATAAAGTGAAAGAGTAGCCTGTCAACGATTTCTTTGAGGAGAAGGTTCATGCGAAAAACGATTGCGGCATTCATCGTCGTGGCCCTGATGGTCACTGTGCTGCCGGCGCGCGGCGGTGAGGCGCGCGCGATCACGACGGCTCCGCGCCGCGTGCAGCAATTCGCGTGGTCACCGGACGGCACCACGATCGCCTGGTCACTTGACGGCACTTCGATCGCATTTGCCCGCCAGGCGAGCCCTCACGGGGGCGGGGGTGGGGACGTCATCCAGCTCATCAGCGTGTCCGACGGCGCCATCAAGCCTATGAACAATCTCCGCGGCACCTTTCCTTTATTTGCGCCGGCCGGCGGCCTGGTGGCATTCATGGGCGGCAACAGCGTGTCCGTTGCTCCAGTGACTGGAGGCGCGGCTCGCAATCTCACGCAGGCCATCGATCGCGGCATGGCGCGCGCCCTCTGGATGCCCGACGGCAAGGCGCTCCTCGTCGGGGCGAATGACACTATCCGTGTTTCGCTGTGGCTGAAGCGCTCGAGGGCGCCGCGCGCCAGCTCGATCTCGGCGATCTGAGTCCGAATTCGTCTTACTTCGTCGATATGAATGTCGGCAAGGATGGCGCCATCGCATTCGTAGCCACCACGCCGACGCGGCCGGCCGAGCTGTATTACATGCCCTCGGTGGATGGAGCGGTGAAGCGGTTGACTGACGTGAACGCCGAGACGGCGGCGCTCCCACTGGGCAAGACCGACGTCATCGAGTGGACTTGTGATAAACTCTCCGAGAACGGGCTGCTGACCTATCCCCCGGACTTCAATCCTACGCAGAAGTATCCTCTCGTGCTCCTGATTCACGGCGGCCCACGAGCGGCTTCGCTGCTCCTCTTCAGCGCGCAGGCCCAGCTTATGGCAGCCCACGGCTGGCTGGTATTCCAGCCGAACTATCGCGGAAGCGACAATCTCGGCAACGCCTAAGCGGGCGCCATCCGCAACGACGCGCGCGACGGCCCCGGCCGCGACGTGATGGCGGGCATCGATGTCATCAAGCAGCGCGGCATCGTGGATGACAGCCGAATCGCCGTGTCCGGTTGGTCATACGGCGGGTATATGACCGTCTGGATGCTCGGTCACTACCCCGTTTGGAAGGCGGGTGTTGCGGGTGCTGCGGTCACGGATCTGCTCGTCCAGTACAATTTGAGCGACAGCGGCGGCGACAGCGGCGGCAACGGATAGCCTTGGGTCAACCCCGACGCAATGGAACGCATGCGCGCGCAGTCGCCGATCGCGTACGCGTCGAGAATCAAGGCCCCGACGCTCATCATGTCTGATACCGGCGACTACCGCGTGACGATTACGCGGTCCTTTAAGCTGTATCACGCGCTCAAGGACAATGGCGTGATCACGACATTTATTGCGTATCCGATCCCGGGCCACAACCCGAGCGACCCAGTGCGCCAGCGTGATGTCCAAAGGCGGTGGCTCGGCTGGCTGGAAACCTATCTCAGCTCTACCCCAGCTACAAGCAGCGCCATGCGCTAAAACGAGCCGGTCATTGACGTGCAGTTTCCAGGTTTTTTATAGAGACTTGTAAAGTCAGGGCTGGCGGGTGTCGTCTTTCTTTACACAGACATCCAGAAAAAAACGAGGCTAAACGACTGCCTACATGAAACTTACTTCCAAGACACGAAAAGCGGCTTCTGGGACTGTAAAATAATCTTACAATCACTGAACAAAAATCGCAGAGCAGACATTCTCCCCATGAGAAATCTCAGTCTATAAATAGCATTGAATCAATCGCTTGCATGACATTTCCCCGTCGAATGCGCCGTTTTGGAATCATTGGCTAATCAATTGCTTCCATCATCACAGGTAGGTAAGTGTAACCCTTAGTGCCCCAGTCATTTCTTGGGTTGCCAAAAGGGTTTTCGAAAAGGAGGAGATTATGAAGCGCTATCTATTTTTGATGGCGGTATGCGCAGTGCTGCTGGTTGGTGTAGCGACTCCGCTCCACGCGGGTCTGATCGGCGTCGGTCAGTTCGTAAATACCTCGTATGATCAGACCAGCAGCAGCCCGCCGGTTACGCCCTTTGGCTATTTTTATAGCAACGGCGGCAACTTTGGCACCGCTAACGAATTCGATACCTTTTCATTAACCTATCCGGCTCCTGGTTTGCCGCTGACTCTCTCGCAAACCGACCCGACGGATTTCAGCGGTCAGACCGGCTACTACTTTTCGCTCGCTGCCTTACAGAGCGATTTTCCGTTCGGTACCTACACTGACACCGTTTCCGGGACGTCCCCTACGCAATTCGGAACGTACCAATACAGCGAGAACGCCTTCACTTCCGACATTCCCGCACTCGATCCGGGGACCTACACCGGGTTGCAGGGAATGAACCCTTCATTGGGTATGACCCTCAATTTTAATTCGTTCACCCCGCCTGCGGATTCCAACGCGGCGTTTATGTTCGTCAACATCTACGACGGCGGCAACATCATTTACGCCCAGGGGTTCCTGTCACCATCCACGACCAGCGTTTTCCTTCCCGGTTTCACGCTCGTGGGGAACCACTCCTATGAGTATGAGGTGAATTTCGACAACCGTCTCTATGGCTACGACACCGCGGACAGCGTGTTCACCCAGCAGGGTTTCGATGTGCGCACCGATGGTTCCTTTACAACCGGCCCCCTCGTCACGCCGGAGCCGGGTACTTTCGCGCTGCTGGCGCTGGGTTTGGGTGGCGTCGCCCTTCTGAAGAAGAAGCGCTCCTCCTGATCCACCGCAGCCAAAGCATTGGCTGAAAACGCATGGAGTCTTTATTTATGACTTCTTTGCTTTGATCCGCCAGGAGGTTGCGTAAGAGGTATTCTGGGAACGGAGATTCCCGTTCCTTCCTAATTGGAAATTAGCGTACCGAATCGTTCTGTTGATACAACCCAACGGCCCCCGCAGGACAGCTACTTTTTGGGCATTGAGCGATCAAACCGCCGACGATGTCGTGTGCATCAACTGATGCAGCGACGACTTAGGCAATATACCCTGTCCCATATTAACGGATGGTCAGTCTTTCGACCTCCCGCTTTCCCGTTCGGGCACCCAAAAATCCCGTTTCGTTGAGTTTTGGCACTATGAATTCTCGTTTTATCAGAAAGTGATCTTGAGCAACATTCTGTTCGGGTCTGGCACCCGTTCCCGCCGTTCCCTGGCCGCCCCGCCAGATTTTCCGCTTGACATCCTACGTGTACTAGGATTAGTAATACAGCTATGCTACCTTTCAAGGTGCAGTTCAGACCGGGCATCTCCCCATACCGGCAGATCATCTACGCGGTCGAAAAGAGCATCGTCTGCGGCCAACTTCGTCCCGGCGACCCCTTCCCATCCGTGCGGGTGTTGAGCCAGACGTGCAAGATCAATCCCAACACCGCCCACAAGGCAGTCGCCGATCTGACGCGCCGGGGGTTGCTCGAGGTGCGCCCGGGAATCGGCACCGTCGTCGCAGAAGCGCCGCGGGCCCTGCCCCGCGAGCGCAGTGTGCTCCTGAAAGAAGATCTGGAGCATCTGGTGGTGGAAGCGAAACGGGTCTCGCTGGATCTAGACGACCTGCTGGCGGCTGTGGAAGCACACTGGAACCGGCTGACCTCCAGCAGGATGGCGGATTCTGCAGCGGAGACCCTGAAGGAGAAGCCATGAATCCGGCGTTGTCTTTCGAAAATCTCTCGCAGCGATACGGCAGGCTCGAAGCGCTGCACGAGCTGAATCTCACGGTTCCGCGCGGCAGCCTGTATGCACTTCTGGGGCCTAACGGCGCCGGCAAAACTACGGCGATTCACGTGCTCATGAACCTCCTTGCCCCCTCCGAGGGGAGCGCTGCCGCACTCGGCGTGGATTCGACGCGCCTCGGCCCAGCTGAGCTGGCGCAAATCGGATACGTCTCTGAAAACCAGAAACTCCCCGGCTGGATGACCGTCGAGCAGTTGCTGGCATTCTGCAAGCCACTGTACCGGACCTGGGACGACGACCTGTGCCGCAAGCTCATGCGCGGGTTTGATCTGGCGCCGGAGCGCAAGGTAAAGTCCCTGTCGCGCGGCATGAAGTTAAAAGCCGCCATGGTCACGGCGCTTGCGTTTCATCCCCGCTTGCTGATTCTTGATGAGCCCTTCAGCGGCCTGGACGTGGTGGTCCGCGACGAGCTGGTGCGCGGAATGCTCGAGCTTGCGGATCAGGACGAATGGACCCTGTTCATTTCCTCCCATGATCTGGAGGAAATCGAAAACCTGGTCGACCGAGTGGGCTTTCTGAACGAAGGAAAGCTGCTGCTTTCAGAAGAGCTGGATCAGCTCCGGGCGCGCCTCTGCGAGGTCGAAGTCACCCTGCCTACAGACGCGCACATCCCTGATGAGTGGCCGGCCGCCTGGCTCTTCCCGCAGGCTTCCCGCAACGTGATCCGTTTCACCGACAGCGACTATAACGAGGGTGCCAGCGCCGCCCTCGTCGCACGGATCTTTCCGGAAGCGACCGACTCCTCGGTCACTCCGCTCTCATTGAGGTCTATCTTCATCACACTCGCGCGCCAGTCCGCGGGCGCGGCTGCCAAGGAGGTTTAGCATGGGGATTGCGATTCACATCTTCAAAAAAGATTTGCGCCGTCTCTGGCCGTTGCTGGTCATCTTGTTCGCCTATATCGGTATCCTGACGGCGGTGCTTACGACGGGCCTCCGATCTCCCGACCCGAATTCGATCGAGTGGACCTCGTTTGTGCAATCGAGCGGCCTGTTAGGGACGGGCAGCCTATGGATATTGACGGCGGTGGTCATCGTGTTTTTAATTCACGAAGAACCCCCATCCGGCACATCCGCATTCTGGTTAACCCGGCCTATCCCGCGCGGGTCCCTTTTGGCTGCGAAGGCCGGATTCATTTTTCTCTTTCTGGTGGCCGTTCCGGCGGCAGCAAATCTCTATGTGCTTTCCCGATATGGCCTCGAGGCCAATCGCATCGGACCTTCCCTGGCAAAAATGCTCAGCGCCTACCTGATCTTCATCGGCATCAACGTTGCTCTGGCAGTGCTGACCTCGAGCCTTCAGGCCTTCGTGATTGCATGTCTAGGCACTATGCTCTTGGTGCCGTTGGGCGCGAAGTTCCTACGCATCGACGTGCCCATGAACCTGCCATTTTGGATTGCGAAAATCCTTATCCCCGGAACCCTGACCGGGGTCGTTTGCCTCATCGTCATCCTGCATCAGTACCTGACCCGCCGCACGCGGCGATCCGTGACGATTCTCGTCGCGGGTCTGATTCTGACCGTCCCCAGCGCGAACTGGGCAGAGAATACCGCATCCATGCCGCTGTCTCCTTCCTCGGGAGGCGCAACCATCGGGCTTGCCGTCATGACAGCGCCTGAAGGGAGCGTGCGCTATGTCGGTCCCGAGCGCAAAGCCAAACAGAGGATCGTCGGCGCGCTCGACCTGGTAAAAGTTCCCGACGATGCGGAGGTTTGGCTCACCAGCATGTCGAGCCAATTGGACTTCCCGGGCGGAAACGCCTTGGGCTACAAGAACCACACGGTCAGTGTTTATGGAGATCCGCTGGCAGGACTGCTGCCGGGATTTACAGGAGCGTCTACGCCCAAAGCCACCACATTAGTTGATTTGCTCGCCGCATCCGACGAGGTTTATCGTGAGTGGGGTTCGCGACCTGGGACCTATTCCGGAGTGGCTCAACTCCAGACTTATCGTTACGTGACGAAAGGCTCACTTCCACTCAAATCCGGAGAGCATCTGGAGACCGGTTCAGATCTGGTGGAAGTATCAAAGGTCACGCTCGAACAGGATGACCTTTATGTAACCATGAGCGCGCGCAGCCTCGACGGCGTGAATCTCTCATTCTACATTTTTAACCGCAAACTCCGGCAGGTGCTGGGATCGGACTCGGCTGTATCTGGATCCAGCAGAGAGCGCCAACTGATTTTACCGGGTGTGTCGGTTTCTTATTGGAATCAGTATCTCAAGCTTAATATGAAACACAATCCATACGCATTTACAGTCGACGAGCAGTGGCTCGCAGATGCCGAGGTGCTGGTTGCCGAACGATTCGACGCCGGGCGTTTCTCCCGGACTTTTCAGATACGAGACTTCCGCATGTCCGAAAACACCCTCGAACAATGGCAACAACGGTCCCGCAAGAAGAACTGATGCGAAGCGCAGGCGGGGCCGTAACCTGCACGTTACATGGATCTCAAACTCAAACTATGGGGTCAGATCATCCCATCAAAGAGCGCAGCAGCCTCAGGCTGGGCCGCCAGCCGCGAACGATGTCCCGGGCGCAGAAAATGGGGCTGAAACCTCGCTGCAAGCCCGGATTCCAGCACAGCACCCAAACTCAACTTGCCAAAAACCGACGCATTAATCTAGTCCGACTCCATGTTATCGCCCTGCGAATTAGAACTGCATTGGATTTGGCCTTGACAAGGCTGAGCAGGGCGCAATAGAGTGGCGACGCTTAGGACACTCTAATTTCGGGCATGACGAAAGCAGATGGTTCTTCTGGTTTTTTGGGGGGGGTCATTTTCACTTTCAGCTGCTCAGAAAACTATGCAGACGAGTCCCAATGGCTGCCACCTGAACGGCTTCCCCAGACAGTCCCGGGAGCAGCACTAACTCGACTCCAACCTGGGATTCGGGCTCCGGCCCGTGAGCTACCGACCCGATAAAAACCGGAATTTCTGGACAAAAAACTTCTTGGCTGGAATGGATTCTCGCCGGAGTGCAAGTCGAATCCATCACGGGATCTCCGGTCCAAGGAGTAAAACGTAGCCATCGCCCTTGCACGGGCAAGAGCAGAGCGTTGGCTGTTGCTTCTGAGAAATGAGGGGATAGTCATATGATCCGGAAAGACAGGTTATTGCATATCAATGTATCTCTACTTCTCTTCGGGTTGGCGGTCGTTTGCGTGGGGATAGCGCTAAGCCTCAGCGCGTCGCCAGCCTGGGCACAATCAACTTCGGCAGGCTCCGTCTCCGGCCAGGTGACGGACCCGCAGAAAGCGGTGGTGCCGGGCGCGGAAGTGACGCTGCTTGATACCGCTACCAATGCTTCCCGAACGGCAATCACTAACGAAACGGGGCGATACATCTTCGTCAATGTCCAGCCGGGCATTTACGACATCTCGGTCAGCATCACCGGTTTCTCAACGGCCAAGATGTCGGCGCAGAAAGTCACGGTCGGCCAGGATCTCACTATCAACGTCACGCTAAAGGTCGGCGGGATTTCGGAGACCGTCGAAGTACTGGCAGCGGCGGGCACCCAGCTGCAGACAACGACCGCAACGGTCGGGTCGACGATCGCCGGCTCCTTTGTTCTGTTGCTGCCGAACCTCTCTCGTGACGCCTACGCGCTACAGACCTTGAACGTGGGCATTACGCCGACCGGCCAGGTTGCCGGCACGCAGACGGACCAGAACACTTATATGGTCGACGGAACTAACGTCACCGACGACAATTCCGGCAATCTGAGTTACAACTCACTTCCCAATATGGGCAGCCTTGCTACCACGGGCGTGATACCAACCCCTGTCGAGAGTATCGAGGAGTTCAAAATCGGGACCAGCAATCAGACGGCCGACTTTGCCAACTCTTCCGGCAGCCAGATCCAGATGATCACGAAGCGCGGAACCAACCAACTTCACGGCTCCTTATATGATTACTATTTTGGAAGCAACGTTGGAGCCGCCAACAATTGGAAGAACAATCACACTAAGTCTGGCAGCTTGCCGTATACGCCGCTACCTGCAACCCACTACAACCG
>Ga0187882_1000146_pt1 | contig 82762 bp, 72 predicted proteins | sample June2016WEW_19_1_3_FD_132991 | JGI IMG/M metagenome (GOLD analysis project Ga0187882, IMG submission 132991) | Peatland microbial communities from SPRUCE experiment site at the Marcell Experimental Forest, Minnesota, USA - June2016WEW_19_150 | ecosystem: Environmental > Terrestrial > Soil >... | reverse complement strand
GGTGAACCTGAGCGGGACGCCGACAGGGAGCTTTGCCGACAAGACGGTGGGAACCAACAAGACGGTGACGGTGAGCGGGCTTGCGCTGACCGGGCCGGACGCGGGCAACTACACGCCGAGCTTGCCCAGCCTGAGCGCCAACATCACCGCGACGACGGCGAACGTGACGGGGTTGACGGCGGTCAGCAGAGTGTACAACGGGACAACGGTGGCCACGCTCACGGGCACAGCCAGCCTGGCGGGGGTGGTGCCCGGTGATGTGGTGAACCTGAGCGGGACGGCAACAGGGAACTTTGCCGACAAAGCGGTAGGCACGAACAAGTTGGTGACGGTGAGCGGGCTTTCGCTGACTGGGGCGGACGCGGGCAACTATACGCCGAACCTGCCCAGCCTGAGCGCCAACATCACCGCGACGACGGCGAACGTGACGGGGTTGACGGCGGTCAGCAAGGTGTACGACGCGACAACGGTGGCGACGCTCACGGGCACAGCCAGCCTGACGGGAGTGGTGCCCGGTGATGCGGTGAACCTGAGCGGGACGGCGACGGGAAGCTTCGCCGACAAGACGGTGGGGACCAACAAGCTGGTCACGGTGAGCGGGCTTGCGCTGACCGGGGCGGACGCGGGCAACTACACGCCGAGCCTGCCCAGCCTGAGCGCCAACATCACCACGACGACGGCGAACGTGACGGGGTTGACGGTGGTCAGCAAGGTGTACGACGCGACGACGGTGGCGACGCTCACGGGCACAGCCAGCCTGGCGGGAGTGGTGCCCGGTGATGTGGTGAACCTGAGCGGGACGGCGACAGGGAGCTTTGCCGACCAGACGGTGGGGACCAACAAGACGGTGACGGTGAGCGGCCTTGCGCTGACCGGGGCGGATGCCGGGAACTACAGATTGAGTGTGCCCACGCTTACCGCCAACATCACGCCCGCGCCGCTGACTGTCACAGGGATCACCGCGGCCAGCAAGCCGTATGACGGCACGACGAGCGCGACGATTGACACGGTCAACGCCATCCTCAACGGGGTGCTGCCTGCCGATTCGGAGAATGTGACGTTGGTGACCAGCGGGGTCACCGGGGCGTTTGCTGACAAGAACGTGGGCACGGGGGAACTCGTGACGATCAGCGGGCTCACGTTGGGCGGAACGGCCGCGGGCAACTATGCGCTGACCCAACCGACGACCACGGCCGACATCATTCCGATTCCGCCACCCATCGTTGCCAGTCCAACCTTGGTCGGCCAAACCTTCGGCGTGTCGGTCACCACGGTGACCGGACTCAATTATACCCTCGAATACAAGAATGCGTTCACGGACACAGCGTGGACGGCGGTTCAAACGTTGCCGGGCACGGGTGGTACGATCACGCTGACCGACCGCACGGCAACGAACGCGATGCGGTTCTACCGGCTGGTGACCCAGTAAGTTCATCTTGCTTGGATGACTTTGATCCGCGGGTGCCGCCGTTAACGTGAAGCTGCCGCGGGCAAGTCGTTCGCGGATGGGTTTCGACACGCTACCGGCCTGAGCCTTGTCCCCCACCGCTAGCTTTGGCGGTGCTCGCACGGCCACAACGCGTTGGCGGATATTTGACGGGCGGAACCTCGACGTGCCGGCCGCGGCGGTCGAGGTCGTTCTGGATTTCGCGCGGCGAGCGGTGGTTCTCCCTTGGCCTTTTTCCGTCCGTCGTGGGGTGGCATGAATTGCTTGCGCCACCCCCACCGGAAGGCTAGCTTCCGCGGAGCAGCGCGGGCAGGCGCGTTGCCCGGCATGACGACGAACACGGAATTTGGCTATAACTCGAAGATCGAGGGGGACGTGGTGGTCACGCGGGTCGAAGCGGCCATCAACTGGTTCCGGAAGAATTCGATCTGGCCAATGCCCATGGGCCTGGCCTGTTGTGCCATCGAGCTGATGGGCACGGGGGCCAGCCGGTTCGACATCTCGCGCTTCGGCTCCGAGGTGATGCGGTTCTCCCCGCGGCAGTCGGACGTGATGATCGTGGCCGGCACGGTGACCTACAAGATGGCGCTCGTGCTCCGGCGGCTGTACGACCAGATGGCGGAGCCCAAGTGGGTCATCGCCATGGGGGCCTGCGCCTCGACTGGCGGCATGTACCGGAGCTACCCGGTATTGCAGGGGGTGGACCAGGTTGTGCCGGTGGACTTCTACGTGGCCGGGTGTCCGCCGCGGCCGGAAGCCCTCCTGGACGCGCTGATGAAGCTCCAAGGGAAGATCGCGCGGGAGCCGGTGCTCGCCAACTTGAAAAAAGTCGCCTGACTCGAACCGCTGCCCGGCATGACCTCCCGCGAACTCGCCCGCCAACTCCGGCTCCGCTTCGGCAGCGTGCTCGCCGATCCGGTGGAATTCCGCGACGAAATCACGCTCACGCTCACGGACTCGGAGCGGGTGGGGGAGGTTTGTACGCACGCCAAGCGGACGTTGAAATTCGATTTCCTGCTCGATATCACCGGCGTGGACAACTACGGCGAGGACCCGCGCTGGACGGTGGTTTACGAGCTTTACAGCCTGACCCACCGGTGTCACCTACGGCTCAAGACCAACGTGAGCGAGGAGAAGTCCGAACTGCCGTCGGTGACGAAGGTCTGGGCCACGGCGAACTGGCACGAGCGCGAGATTTACGATTTGATGGGCCTCCAGTTTCGCTGGCACCCGGATTTGCGGCGGATCATCATGTGGGAAGGCTATCCGTATCATCCGTTGCGCAAGGATTTTCCGCTGGCGGGCAAGCCGACCGAGTTGCCGGACATCGCCTTCACGCGCCCGGCGCCGCTCGAGGGCGGGCCCTTCGTGACCACCCCCGGGGGCAAGGACGCCATCGAGCGCGAGCCGCGGGCCCGAACGCCGCAGACCTGAGCCAACAGCGAAACGCAGCCACGGATTTTCATGCCCGAAGTTCGAGAAATTGAGGTTCGCGACACCGCGGCACAAGCGGCGGCCGCTCTGTCGTCGGCTCCGGCCGACGCGGAGGGGGCGGACCTGCCGGGCGAAAAGATGGTTCTCAACATGGGGCCGTCGCATCCGTCCACGCACGGCGTGCTGCGGATCGTGCTCGAACTGGACGGCGAGGTCATCACCCGGGCCGAACCGGATGTGGGCTACCTGCATCGCGGCGACGAGAAGATCGCCGAGAACATGACCTACACCCAGTTCATTCCGTACACGGACCGGCTGGATTACCTGGCGCCGCTGGCGAACAACGTGGCCTACGCGCTGGCGGTCGAAAAGCTGCTGGGCATTGACCGCCAGTTGACGCCGCGCTGCCAGTACGTCCGGGTGATCTGCTGTGAGCTGGCGCGGATTTCCTCGCACCTGCTGGGCGTCGGTTGCTTCGCGATGGACGTGGGCGCACTGACGGTGTTCCTCTACACGTTCACGGAGCGGGAGAAGATTTACAATTTGTGCGAGTCGCTGACCGGCGCCCGGTTTACCACCAGTTACACGCGGATCGGCGGCTTGGCGCGCGACTTGCCGCCCGGCTGGACCGACCAGTGCCGGCGGTTCCTGCACGAGGTCGTGGTGAACATCGGCGAGGTGGAGCAGTTGCTGACGCGCAACCGCATCTGGGTGGACCGCACCCGGGACGTCGGCATCATCCCGAAGCAGGTGGCGATTGAATACGCCCTTACGGGGCCGAACCTCCGCGGCAGCGGCGTGGATTACGACGTGCGCAAGGCGCATCCGTATCTCGTCTATGACCGGCTCAAGTTCGACGTGCCGCTCGGTTCGGTGGGCGATTCCTACGACCGCTATCTTGTCCGCATGGAGGAAATGCGGCAGAGCGTGCGGATCGTCCACCAGTGTCTCGACCAATTGCCCGGCGGTCCGGTGAACATTCCCGACGGCAAGGTGGTGCTGCCGCCGAAGGACAAGGTGCTGACCGGCATGGAGGAGTTGATCCACCAGTTCATCCTCGTGACCCAGGGCGTGAATGCCCCGCCGGGCGAGATCTATTTCGGGGCGGAGAATCCGAAGGGCGAACTCGGTTTTTACATCAACAGCCGCGGCGGCGGCACGCCCTACCGGCTGAAAATCCGCGCGCCGTCGTTCGTGAACCTGAGCATCCTCTCCCATCTGCTGCCGGGCCACCTGATGAGCGACACGGTCGCCATCCTGGGGTCGCTGGACTTCGTGATGGGAGAATGCGACCGCTGAAGCCGGGTGTTGAAATGACCGCCGAAGAAAAAGCCCGCGCGCAAAAGTGCGTTGACGCCTGGCGACGGGCCGGACCGGAGCTTGAGCGGATGCGGCGTGAAGACATCCGTCAGGCGGATACGGCGCGCTCGATTCCAGCCTTCGACGGATTGTTCGAGGGCGCGATCCGGGCTTTCCCGCCGAAGCCGACCTCGGGTTTGGTTGAACAGCAGCGGTGGTTTGGTCGGGCAAAACGATGACGCGACTGATCAGACTGGCGGCGGAGTTGCAGTCGCTCCTCGATGCGAAATCGTGGAAGAACTGTTTGATTGGCGGGTTGGTGCTCCAACGTTGGGGCGAACCGCGCTTGACGAAGGATGTGGATCTGACGGTGCTGACCGGTTTCGGCGGGGAGGAGAAAGTTGTGGATTTGTTACTGGCGCGGTTTGCGGGTCGGCGGCCGGACACGCGCGAGTTCGCGCTGCACAATCGGGTGCTGCTGATGCAGTCTGCCGATGGCATCGGACTGGATGTCGCGCTGGGGGCGCTGCCCTTCGAGGAGCGGGTGATGGAGCGGGCCAGCGATTTTGATTTTATGGCCGACGGCCGGCTGCGAACTTGTTCCGCGGAAGATTTGGTGGTGATGAAGGCCTTTGCCAATCGCGAGCGCGACTGGCTCGACGTCGAAACGGTCTTGCTTCGGCAGGGCGAACGGTTGAACTGGAAACAAATCATGGCCGAGTTGAAGCCATTGACTGAATTGAAGGAATCGCCGCAGATTCCGGACCGATTGGAAGAGCTTCGTCGAAAGGTCGCGAGTCAGCCTTGAATTTGAAATGAGTTTCACCGTTCCAACAAATTTGGAAGCCGAGATTACCGAGTTGATCACGCACTACCCGAAGCCGCGGAGTGCGAGCCTGATGGTGCTGCACGCCCTGCAGGACCATTTCGGTTGTCTCACACCCGAGGCGATGGAGTGGACGGCGGCCAAGCTCGGACTCCAGCCGATCAACATCCTGGAACTGGTCACCTTCTACCCGATGTTCCGACAGCAGCCGGTCGGGAAGTTCCACCTGAAAATCTGCCGGACCCTGAGCTGCGCCCTGGGCGGTTCGCACGAACTGCACCGGCAGCTTTGCGAGAAGCTGGGGCTCGACGCCCACGCGCACGGGCCGCAGACGACGAAGGACGGGCGGTTCACGGTCGAGTTTGTCGAGTGCCTCGCCGGTTGCGGCACGGCGCCGGTGATGATGGTGAACGATGAGTTCCACGAGCACGTGACCTCGGAAAAGGCCGTTGAAATCCTGGGGAAGTGCGCGTCATGAATTGGCTGCCGAGCATGGATTTGAACCATGACAAACAGATCCAGAGTCTGCTGTGCTACCGTTACACCACTCGGCAAGCGAGGCGGACAGCGAAACTAGGGTATCCGATGAACAAGTCAAGCATCCTGCGGGGTTTGGTGCTGCCGATCGCGGCGGCCTTGTTGGCGCTGAGTTCCGGCTGCGTCAAACTGAACCCGAGTTCCGAACTTAAGGTCCCCGCGACCACCGCGCTGGCGGCCGCTCGCACGGCGGCCCGGCCCGCCGCGAATGGGCCGGTTGCCGTACCGGCCCGTCCCGGAACATTCTGACCCCGCCATGCCGGCCGAGCACCGCCTCATCCTCCGCCATGCAGACGAGCCCGGCTACACGCCGGACGTGGCCGGTTATTTGCGGCACGGCGGCTACGAGGTGTTGAAGCAGGCGCTCGCCCGGGCGGTCAAGCCCACGCCGGACGGCAAAACCGTCAGCCCGCAGGAACAGCTTCGCCAGGAGGTCACCAATTCCGGCCTGCGCGGTCGCGGCGGCGCCGGTTTTTCCTGCGGCCTGAAATGGTCGCTGGTGGACCGCAAGAGCGGCAAGCCGGTGTACCTGATCTGCAACGCGGACGAATCCGAACCGGGCACGTTCAAGGACCGCCAGATCATCCACAAGGACCCGCACCAGTTGCTCGAAGGGATGATCATTGCCAGTTACGCGAACGACGTTCACCTGGCTTACATCTACATCCGCGGCGAGTTCGTCGAGGGGGCGAAGATCCTCAATCGCGCCATCGCCGAGGCGAAGGCGGCGGGTTTCCTCGGCCGGAACATCCTGGGCCGCGGCTACGATCTGGAGATTCATGTCCACCGCGGGGCCGGCGCCTACATCTGCGGCGAGGAGACGGGCCTCATCGAATCGCTCGAGGGCAAGCGGCCTTATCCGCGCATCAAGCCGCCTTATTTCCCGGCGGTGCTCGGGCTTTACCAGTGCCCGACGATCGTCAACAACGTGGAGACGCTCTGCCACGTGAAGCACATCGTGGCGATGGGCGGCGCGGAATACGCCAAACTCGGCACGCCGAACAACACCGGCACGCGCATCGTGTGCCTCAGCGGACACGTCCGGCGCCCCGGTTACTACGAAATCGAAGTCGGCAAGGCCACCCTCCGCGAGTTGATCTTCGACCCCGCCTTCGGCAACGGCCTGCGCGACGGCCGCAAACTGAAAGCCGTCATCCCCGGCGGCGTGTCCGCCAAGCTGTTCAAGCCAGGCGAAAAGGTGAAGCTGAAGGTCCGGGGGCCGGACGGAAAGGAGGCGGTCAGCGAACTGGACGTGCTGGACCTGCCTTACGATTTCACGTCGGTCAACGCGGCGGGGAGCATGTCCGGGTCGGGCGCGATCATCGTGCTCGACGACTCCGCGGACCTCGTCGAGGCGCTGGCAAACATCAGTGTCTTCTTTGCGCACGAGAGTTGCGGCCAGTGCACGCCCTGCCGCGAGGGGTCGCTGTGGCTGAGCAAGGCGCTCAACCGGCTGACCGGTGGCGGTGGGCGCGCGCGGGATGCGGATTATCTTGTCAAGATCGCCGACAACATTCCCGGCGGCCGGACCATTTGCGCCTTCGGCGAGGCCTGCTCCTGGCCGGTGCAGAGCTTCGTCGGCAAGTTCAAGGACGAGTTTGTCGCGAAGGGCGCCGCGGATGAAGCCAAGGGCTCGAACCGCGACGGCGCCCAGCCGGCAACCTGATTTTCCCGATGGCCAACGCATCCACCATCCAGACCGCGCCCCCCGCCCCGGCGGTCGAGAAGATCACCGTCCGCGTGGACGGTCGCGTGGTGCTGGTGCCGAAGCTGATGCCGGACTGGTCGGGCAAACTCGCGCCCACGACGATGATCCAGGCGTGCCAGGCGGCGGGCGTCGAGGTGCCGCATTATTGCTATCATCCCTCCCTGCCCGTGGCGGGCAACTGCCGCATGTGCCTGGTGGAATTCGGCACTCCGGCGCTGGGACCGGATCGCAAACCGGTGACCAACGCCGACGGTTCGGTGGCGATCAACAAGTCACCGCGACCCGCCATCGCGTGCGCGACGCCCGTGTCGCCCGGCATGGAGCTGTACACGGACACCCCGGCGGTGAAGGCGATGCGCCAGGGCGTGCTCGAGTTCCTGCTGATCAACCACCCGCTCGACTGTCCCATCTGCGACCAGGCGGGCGAGTGCAAGCTGCAGGAATACTCCGTGGAGTACGGCCAGTCGGCCACGCGGTTCGTCGAGGCCAAGGTGCACAAGCCGAAAACGGTGGACCTGGGGCCGCGCATCATGCTCGACGATGAGCGCTGCATCCTGTGCACGCGCTGCATCCGGTTCACGCGCGACATCGTGGGGGACGACGCGCTGGGCATTGTCAACCGCGGCAGCTACAACACGATCGCCGCCTACCCGGGCCGCCCGTTCGACAACAATTACACGTTGAACACCGTGGACCTCTGCCCGGTGGGCGCGCTGACCTCGAAGGATTTTCGGTTCCAGATGCGCGTCTGGTTCCTGAAGGAGACGAAGAGCGTTTGTCCGGGTTGCGCCACCGGCTGCAACATCCTGATCGGCTCGCGGGACAATCGCATCTACCGTTACACGCCGCGCGAGAATGCCGCCGTGAACGGCCCGTGGATGTGCGACACCGGCCGGCTCGATTACAAATGGATCGGCCGGGAAGACCGGCTCAAGGAAGTGCGAGGGGCGAAGGGTGAAGGGCGAAGCTGGAGTGCAATTCTCGCGAATATTGCCGGGAAGCTGAAGCACGCGCCCGCAGGCTCGGTCGCCATTGTCGCTTCCGCCCGGCTGACCAACGAGGAGCTCTATTTGTTGCGCAAGCTGGCGCAGCGGCTGGGCGCGGCCACCGACACCATTCCCCATCAGGGCGAGGGGGACCGTCTGCTGGTGAACGTGGACAAGAATCCCAACACCTTGGGCGCGCGATTGCTGGGGATTTCCGCGCATCCGCCAGGCGCAAACCTGAACGACTTTGCCGCGGGCATCCGCGACGGCCTCATCAAGACCCTGATCGTCTTTCGCGAGGACGTCACGCGGTTCGGATTGGGCGCCGACCTGCTGGGCCGGCTCGAGACCGTGATTGCCAGCAGCATCCTGCCGAACGAGACGACCGAGCGGGCGCATTATGTTCTGCCGGGTTGCGCGCCGGCCGAGAAGCGTGGCAGTTTTACCAACGCGCAGGGCCGGGTGCAGCGTTTCATGAAGGCGGTCGAGCCGCCCGGCGAGGCGCGGCCGGAAAGCGAGTTTCTCCGCGAACTGCTCGAACAGGTCACCGGCCGCCCGTTGCCGGCGAACCCCGAGGGCCTGTTCAACCTGGTGGCGGCGGAAATCCCGGCGTTCGCGGGCGTGACGTGGGCGGCGCTGGGCGATGCGGGTGTGACGGTGCCGATCTGAATCAAGCAACCGATGGACTGGATCAACCATTTGAGCGACAACTCTCAGTTCGTGCTCTTCAGCGCGCTGAAGGTTGTGCCCGCCGTGCTGGTGATGCTGTTCCTCGTCGCCTACATCGTGCTGGTCGAGCGGCGGCTCTGCGCCTTCATGCAGGACCGGGTCGGGCCGAACCGCGTCGGGCCGTTCGGCCTGCTGCAGCCGGCGGCCGACGCGGTAAAGGCGTTCCTGAAGGAGGACTTCATGCCCGGCCATGTGCGGCCGGTGTATTTCTGGCTGGCGCCGGCGCTGGTCATGGTTCCCAGCCTGCTGACGCTCGCCGTGATTCCTTTCGGCTCCCAGTTTGGCGCCCAGAAAATGGTAGTCGCCGACCTGAATGTCGGCATTCTTTACACGTTCGGCATCGTGTCGCTGGGCGTTTATGGCATCGTGCTGGCCGGCTACGGCGCGAACTCGAAGTACCCGTTCATGGGCGGCATCCGGGCCAGCGCCCAGTTGATTTCCTACGAGGTGGCGATGGGGCTTTCGGTGGTCCCGCTGTTCTTGCTGGTCGGCGACCTGAACCTGGGCACGGTGATCGGGTATCAGGCGCACGGGCTGTTCGGCTGGCTGGTGTTCAAGCAACCGCTGGCGTTCGCGATTTTCCTGTGCGCCGCCTTCGCCGAGACGAACCGCACGCCGTTCGACCTGTCGGAGGCCGAGCAGGAACTGGCCGGCGGTTACAACGTGGAGTACAGCTCGATCAAGTTCGCCCTGTTTTTCATGGGCGAATACGCCAACATGATCGCCGCGTCGGCGATGATGGTGACGCTGTTTTTCGGCGGCTGGACCCTGCCGTTTCTGGGTCTGGACCAGCCGGCGACGACGGTGCTGGGCGGCGTGCTGCACATCGGCATTTTCCTGGCAAAACTCCTGGTGTTGCTGATCGTGTTCATCTGGGTGCGCTGGATGTGGCCGCGGTTCCGCTACGACCAACTGATGAACCTGGGCTGGAAAGGACTGGTGCCGCTGGGACTGGCGAATATCTTGGTGACCGCCACCTGGCTATGGCTCAATAGCTCGAATCCATGATCAACCGCGCATCGCCCACGAACATCGTCGCCCCCGCCCGCCGTACTGGCTGGCGCTTGGTTTATCGCCTTCTTTCACCCCGCGTCCGCGCATGATCGTCAAACGTCCACCTTTGAGCTGGGCCGAACGCCTGTATCTGCCGGCGGTTTGGAACGGTTTCAAGATCACCTTCCGCCATCTGCGGCGGCGCAAGGTGACCATGCAGTACCCGGAGGAGCGCTGGGTGGTGCCTGAAGGCTACCGTGGCGCGCCTTACCTCGTCCGCGACCAAGAGGGCAACACGAAGTGCGTCTCCTGCCAGCTTTGCGAATTTGTCTGCCCGCCCAAGGCGATCAAGATTACGCCGCCGGGACCTGATGGTCCGCCGGCCGACCGGCCGAACGCGGAAAAGCTGCCGCGCGAATTCGAGATCAACATGCTTCGTTGCATCTTCTGCGGCTTCTGCCAGGAAGTTTGCCCCGAGGAGGCGATTTTCCTGATGCGAGACTGGTCGCATGTCGGGACGAACCGCGCCGAGATGATTTACAACAAGGAAAAACTGCTGGCGCTGGGGGGCGTGCATCAGGACAAGATCAGGAAATGGACGCACAAGCTGGAAGAGGCGAAGAAACAGGAGAGTTTTCCGGTGAAGCAGTGAAAGACAAGCAATGAACTCCGAACTCCGAACTCCGAACTCCGAAGGAAATCTGAAGCCTGAAGCCCGAAAGGTTTCGCAGGCCGCGATTACGTCCCCGGCTCTTCAGGTTTCGGATTTCGGCATTCCTTTGGATTTCGGATTTCGGGCTTCGAATTTGGGAAGGCAGGGCAGGTAGCATGGAAGCCGCCTTCTTCTACCTGTTTGCGGCGCTGACGCTGCTGTGTGGCGCCCTCGTGGTGGCCAATCCGTTCAGCCGGAACCCGGTCACCAGCGCAATGTTCCTCGTGCTCACGATCGTCTCGCTCGCCGGCTTGTTTGTGCAACTGCACGCCTTCTTCCTCGCGGCGGTGCAGGTCATCGTCTATGCGGGCGCTGTCATGGTGCTCTTCCTCTTCGTGATCATGTTGCTCGACCTCAAGGAGGAGGAGCGACACAAGGTGCGCCGGGTGGCGCTGGCCACCGGCGGGTCGGCGGTGGCGGTCATCGCGGTTCTCTTCTGCGCGGCCGCACTCCAAGTCGCACCTCCGGTCACGACCGCGGCCGTCGTGGACGGGGGCACATCCGCGCTGGGCGAACTGCTCTTCAAACAGTACTTGCTGCCGTTCGAGATCCTGTCGGTTTTGCTGCTGGTCGCCATGGTCGGCGTGATTCTGCTGAGCAAAAAGGACCTGAAATGAGAAGCGAGAGTGGAAGATGGAACATGGAGGATGGAGCCCAACGCGCGTCGTTCCCGCCATCCTCGATCCTCGATCCTCGATCCTCGCTGTGGAAACAATGAACGTGGGCCTGGAACATTACCTAATCGTCAGCGCGCTCCTGTTCGCGCTTGGTCTGCTGGGCGTGGTCGCCCGCCGGAACCTGCTGGTGATGTTCATGTCGCTCGAGCTGATGCTCAACGCGGCCAACCTCGCGCTCGTTGCCTTCTCGCGCTTCAACCGCAACCTCGACGGCCAGATCATGGTGTTTTTCATCATCACCGTTGCCGCCGCGGAGGTCGCCGTCGGCCTCGCGCTCATCGTGGCGCTCTACCGGCGGCGGCAGACCGCGCACGTCGAGGACCTGGCGACGCTGAAATACTGACGCATGAGCGGCATTTTTCCCTGGCTGATCCTGTTCCTGCCGCTGGCTGCGGTGGCCGGGATCGTGTTGTTCGCGCTCCATGATCGCGCGCTCAGCGCCCGCCTCTCGATTGGCGCGGTGCTGGGCTCATTCGTGCTCAGCGTCGTCCTGTTCCTCCAGGGAACCCACGGCGAAACCGCTGTCAACTGGATCGCGCTCAGCGACGGCACAACTTCCTGGATCGTGGACATCGGGCTGCGCCTGGACCCGTTGAGTCTGCTGATGCTGCTGGTGGTCACCGGCGTGGGCAGCGCCATCCACATCTACTCCTATGGCTACATGCACGACGATCCGGGCGTGGGACGCTATTTCGCCGGTCTGAGTCTCTTCATGTTCTCGATGCTGGGGATCGTGCTGGCGACGAATTTTCTGATGCTGTTCATTTTCTGGGAGCTGGTCGGCGTCTCGAGCTGGCTGCTGATCGGTTTCTGGTACGAGCGCCCCGCCGCCGCGGACGCCGCGAAGAAGGCATTTCTCACCAATCGCCTCGGCGACTTCGGCTTTCTCCTGGGCATCATCCTGGTGTGGGCGACGTTGGGCACGCTGAACTTCACCGAGATCGAGAAGGCGCTGGCGGCGAACCCGCAGGCCCTCGGCGCCCTGGCCACCGCCGCCGGCCTGCTGATTTTCTGCGGCGCGGTGGGCAAGTCGGCGCAATTCCCGCTCCACGTCTGGCTGCCCGACGCGATGGAGGGACCGACGCCAGTGAGCGCGTTGATCCACGCGGCGACGATGGTGGCTGCGGGCGTTTACATGCTCTGCCGGGTGTTCTTCCTCCTCAACGGCCCGGCCCTCGAGGTGATTGCCTGGACCGGCGGAATTACCGCCCTGCTGGCGGCGTTGATCGCCATTCAGCAAAACGACATCAAGCGCATCCTGGCGTATTCGACGCTGTCGCAGCTTGGCTACATGGTGATGGCCGTTGGGCTGAGTGGCGCGGGGGGCAACCCGTCACCGGCGATGTTCCACCTGACCACGCACGCGTTTTTCAAGGCGCTGTTGTTCCTCGGCGCCGGCTCGGTCATCCATGCGCTGCACCACGAGCAGGACATCTGGAAGATGGGCGGTCTGGCGAAGCGGATGCCAGTCACATTCTGGACCTTCCTCACCGGCACACTGGCGTTGTGCGGGGTGCCGCCGTTCAGCGGCTTCTACAGCAAGGACGCAATCCTCGCCGCCGCGCACCGGACCAACCCCGCGCTGTTCGCGCTGGCGGTCGGCGTGGCCGCGCTGACGACCTTTTACATGTTCCGGCTGATTTTTGTGGCCTTTACCGGTCCGGCGAAATCGCAGGCGCGCGACCATGCGCACGAATCGCCGGCGGTGATGACTCTGCCGTTGCTGGCGCTGGCGGTGCCGAGTCTCCTGGCCGGGTTCTGGGGCATTGACCGGTTTTACGCGACGCAGTTTGCCCCCGGTGAAGCGGAGGTGGCGACGGGCTGGCTGAGCAAGTTGGTGGCGCCGTTTGCCGAAGCCCCCATCGTCGCCTCGATCGGTGTCGGCGCGGTGGTGATCGGGTTCGTCGCCGCGTGGGCGCTCTACCGGAACCGGGTGCAGGATCCGCTGCCGGCGTTGCTGGGGGCGTTCGCGCGCTGGCTGCGCAACCGGTTCTACTTCGACGAATTGTACGAGCGGCTCATCGCCATGACGCAGGAGGCGCTGGCGCGGCTGGCGGACGTGGTGGATCGCTGGCTCATCGCCGGTTTGGTGGTCCGCGGGGCCCATGGCTCGATCGAGTTGACCGGCCGGCTGCTGCGGTTGGTGCAGACCGGCAACCTGCAGACCTACGCGTTCCTGTTCGTCGCCGGCGTGGCGGTGCTGTTGTTATGTATGTTGGGCCGGTAATCCATGGAATCACTGACGTTCATCGTTTTGTGCCCGCTGATTGGCGCCGCGCTGATTGCGCTGACGCCGCGGAACTATAACGTGCTGTTCCGCCTGGTGGCCCTGGGCACGACCTTCCTGTCGCTGGTCGGCGCGGTCCGTCTGTTCGTCGCCTTCACGCCCGGGGCGGCGGGCATGCAGTTCGAGTACTCCACCCCGTGGGTCACCTCGCTCGGCATCGCGTATCACGTGGGGGTGGATGGCCTGAACGTGGCGCTGGTGCTGCTGGCGGCGGTCGTGGGCTTCGCCGCGGCCTGCGCGGCGCACGAAATCACCGAGCGGCAGAAGGAATTCTACTTGCTCCTGCTGGTGATGACCGGCGGCATCCTCGGAGCGTTCGCCTCGCTCGACGTATTCTTCTTCTACTTTTTCCACGAGCTCGCGCTGGTGCCGACGTTCATCATGATCGGCGTGTGGGGCCGCGGGGAACGCCGGAATTACGCCACCTTCAACCTGACGATCTACCTCAGCCTGGGCGCGCTCATCGCGCTGATCGGGCTGATCGCCTTGTATGTCGCCACCGGGGCGCGGACGTTTGACATGGTGGAGCTGGCGCGGCAGGCCGCGGCGCATCCGCTGCCGGTGGCGACGCAGCGGGCGATCTTCCCGCTGCTGCTGGTCGGGTTCGGCATCCTGGTTTCGCTCTGGCCGTTCCACACGTGGGCGCCGCTGGGCTACGGCGCCGCGCCGACCTCGACGGCCATGTTGCATGCCGGCGTGCTGAAGAAATTCGGTCTTTACGGCCTGATCCGTCTCGCGCTGCCGCTGCTACCGGAGGCGACCCGCCACGCCGCGCCGCTGATCATGATCCTGGCGCTGGGCAACCTGCTGTATTGCGGGCTGGTGGCCATGCGACAGGGCAACCTGAACCAGTTGATCGGTTATTCGAGCGTGGCGCACATGGGCTTTGTCTTCCTCGGCATCGCCAGCCTGAGTTTCATTGGCATCACCGGCGCGGTGGTCGTGATGGTGGCGCATGGGCTGCTCGCGGCGCTCGCCTTCGCCGCCAGCGGTTACCTGCAACGCGAGTTGGGCACGCTGGAGATGGCGCAGATGGGCGGCCTGCTGCGCAAACTGCCCTTCATCGGCACCGTGCTGGTGCTGGCCATGTTCGCCGGCTGTGGCCTGCCGGGCTTCGCGAATTTCGTCGGCGAGGTGATGGTGCTCTTCGGCGCGTGGCACGGCCATGCGGTCATCGTCGTGACCGCCGCGTGGGCGGCGTTGATCGTCGGCGCCGTGTATATGCTGCGGGCCATCCGCGTGGTGTTGCACGGGCCCTTGCGCGAACGCTGGGCGGGCATCGCCGACGCGCCGCATCTGTGGCGCAAACTGCCATTCCTGCTGCTGCTGGCGGGCCTGCTGATCTTCGGCTGCTTTCCCGGCCTGCTGACCAACCGCATCCAACCCGCGGCGCTGGCGGTGGCGCGGGCCGTGGTGGGACCCCCATCGGTCGTCGCGGCCAGCGCCGTGCCGGGGGAGGGCGCGCGATGAACAATTTCCTCGCCATCGGCCTCGAAGCCGCGGTGGTGCTGGCCGGGCTCGCGCTCCTGCTCCTCGATCTCTGGACGCCGCCCGCGCAAAAGCGCAGCCTCGGTTACGCTGCGGCCATCGCCGTGGGCGCCGTGTTTCTGGCCAGCTTTGCCATCGTCCTCGCCCGGCCGGTTCCCGCGTTCAACGGCATGATCGTCCTCGACGACTTTGCGCTGTTCTTCCATCGTTTCTTTCTGCTGGCGGCGGTGCTGGTGCTGGTGATGTCGGTGGAGTTTGCCGACCGTTTCGAGAACGGCGTCGCCGAGTACTACGCGTTGACCCTGTTCGCGCTGGCCGGGATGATGTTCGCCGCGTCGGCCAATGATTTTGCGCTGCTGTTCGTCGCGCTCGAATTGATCACGGTGACCTTCTATGTGCTGACGAGTTTCGAGCGCCGGCGGACCGCCTCGCTCGAAGCGGGCGTGAAATACCTGATTCTCGGCGCGCTGTCCTCGGCCTTCCTGGTTTACGGCATCGCGCTCGTTTACGGCGTCGTCGGCACGATGAACTTTGCCCGGATCGCGGAAGGCGCGCCGGTCTGGCTCGACAGCCCGCTGCTCCAGGCAGGCCTGCTGCTCGTGTTCGTCGGCCTGGGCTTCAAGATCGCGGTCGTGCCCTTCCAGATCTGGGCGCCCGATGTCTATCAAGGCGCGCCGACGCCAACGACGGCGTTTCTGGCGGTCGGCTCGAAGGCTGCCGGTTTTGTCCTGCTGCTGCGCGTGTTGTTCCTGGGGGTGCCGGCACTGGGCCAGCGCTGGCAGCGCCTGTTCATCGTCCTCGCCGCCCTCACCATCCTGTATGGCGTCCTGTGCGCGATTCCGCAGCGGAATCTCAAGCGGCTGCTGGGCTACTCGAGCATCGCCAACGCGGGCTTCCTGCTGCTCGGCGTGGCGACGCTGGGCCGCGAAGGTGTGAGCGCAATCCTGTACTATCTGGCCGGCTACCTGTTCAGCGTGCTGGGCGCCTTCGCGGTCATCTGCGTCGCGCTCCGGCACACCAACCGGGACCAGGACGACCTGACGTCGCTGGCGGGGCTGCACGAGCGCTCGCCCTTGCTGGCGGCCACGCTGGCGCTCGCGATGGTGTCACTGGCCGGCGTGCCCCCGCTGGCCGGATTCGTCGGTAAGTTCCTTCTGCTCAAGGCTGCGTTGACCGCAGCGGCGGCGGAGCCGTGGCTCTACGTGCTGACCGGCGTGGCCGTGATCGGTGTGGTGATCTCCCTTTATTATTACTTCAGGGTGATTCGCGCGATGTACTGGCCGGCGGAGACGGCGGCGCAGCCCGCTTCGGAAGCCATTGAAGTATCCCGTCCGATGCGCTGGGCCCTCGGCTTTTGCATCGTCGGCATGTTGTGGTTGGGGGTGCTGCCGGACCAGTTGCTCACGCTGACGAATTTTGCCGCCCAATCGCTGGCGCCCTGACGCGGCCGCAACTCCCATCGCCGGGGTGGACTCGAATCGCGCCACGGCGGTTTCGCTTTCTTGTTCACGCGGTTCTCCGTCGGCGTAAACTCAGCCCATGCTTCAGCCGAAACATACTCTTGCCACGCCGGCCACGACGCACCTGCGGACGGTGGGTTCGTCCTCATTCATGCGGTCGAGTCTGCTGGCGTTGGCCTGCGCGGTCATCGCTGTGCGCGGTTGGGCGCTGAGCGAAAACGATATTCCGACGGACGCGCCGCAGGACGCGGTCATGGCGGGCGCGGCCGAGGTTCGGGAAGTCAGCGACTGGGCCACCGTCGCTTTCACGGGGGCGAAGCCGCCAGGACGCGAGTCGGTCGTAGGCGTCGAAGTGCGCCGGCAGGATTACAGCGTGTTGCGCTTCGGCCAGTCCTGCATTGATACGCCGATCCGGATCGGCGCGCGGGCATTCGCGCACGGGCTCGGTACGCACGCGAACAGCGAGATCGTGCTCCACCTGCCACCGGGCGCGACGGGTTTTCATGCCTTCGCCGGCATTGACAACAACGCGGACACCGGGGGCCAACGCGGGTCGGCGCAGTTCAGTGTCGAGGTCGGGGGCAAGGAGGTTTTCCGCACGCCGACGCTGAAAGGCGGCGATGCGCCGGCGCCGGTGGACGTGGCCCTGCCTGGCAGCACATCGGCCCTCACGCTCAAGGTGGACTCGACGCCCGACGGTCCGGGCTGGGACCAAGCGGATTGGGCGGACGCGCGGGTGATGCTGGAGGGCGGCCGGATCGCGTGGGCGGACGAGGACCGGATACCGTTCATCGCGGGCACCCCTCCGTTCTCATTCGTGTACGATGGTGTTCCTTCGGCCGAATTGTTACCGCGTTGGAAGCGCAGCGTGGAGACGAAGGTGGAGAACGGTCGCATCCTTCACACGACGCAATGGGCCGACGCGCGGACCGGACTGCGGGTCAGCGCCGCGGTCACGGCGTTCACGCGTTATGCCGCGGTCGAGTGGGTTTTACATTTTGAAAACACCGGAGCGCAGGACACGCCGATCCTGGAGAACGTCCAGGCGCTCGACGCCCAATTGCGCACGGGCTATTCCGCCAGGCCAACCGTGTTGCACCAGATCAGCGGCGACGTTTGCGGCGAGCAGTCGTTCCTGCCGGTGGACACAACACTGGAACCGGGCAAGTCGTTGGCCTTCGCTCCGGTCGGTGGCCGGCCCTCGAACCAGACCTTCCCATTCTTCAACGTGCAGTACGGCGACGAAGGCCTCATCACGGCCATCGGCTGGTCCGGGCAGTGGGCGGCGCGACTGGACCGGTCGGCTACGGGCCCCACGCGACTGCAAGCCGGCATGGAGAAAACGCACCTCCGGCTGCGTCCCGGCGAACAGATCCGCACGCCGCGCATCCTGGTGATGCCGTGGAAAGGCGACCGTCTCGCGGCCCATAACCGCTTCCGTCGTCTCCTGCTTTTCGAGTACGTGCCGCGGCTGGACGGCCGGCCGTTGCGCCTGCCGGTCGCCTCGCAGTGCTTCGACCGCTACAGTTGGTCGCGTCCCGAGTGGAGCACGGAGGCCGGCCAACTCCGCGCGGTCCAGGCCACGCATGACCTCGGTGCTGACACACATTGGTTCGACGCGGCGTGGTTCGAGGGTGGTTTCCCAAACGGCGTCGGCAACTGGTTCTGCAAGCCGAAGAGTTTCCCGAACGCCCTCAAGCCGGTGAGCGATGCCGCTCATCGGGCGGGCCTGCAGTTTCTCCTCTGGTTCGAACCCGAGCGCGTGGCCGCGGGCACCCAGATCGCTCGGGAGCATCCGGAGTACGTGTTCGGCGGCACGAACGGCGGTTTGTTCAAGCTCAACGAACCGGCGGCGCGCCGCTGGCTGACGGACTTGTTGTCGCAGCGGATCACCGAGTTCGGCCTCGATGTCTATCGCAACGATTTCAACCTGGACCCGCTGGATTTCTGGCGCCATGCGGACGCGCCCGACCGGCAGGGCATCACGGAGATTCGCTACGTGGAGGGCCATTACGCGATGTGGGATGAGTTGCGGGCGCGGCATCCGGGACTCTGGATTGACAACTGCGCCAGCGGCGGGCGGCGGATTGACCTGGAAACCCTGATGCGCTCCGTCCCGCTCTGGCGGAGCGACACCGGCTGTGGACCAGGCCACGCGGACTGGGACCAAGTGCAGGCGCTCGGCCTGACTGAATACGTTCCGCTCTTCACCGCGTGTGCATGGGAACCGAAAGCTTACACGCTACGCAGCACCGCCACGGGTGGCGCCATCACCCAGTTCGATTATCTGAACGAGAAGTTTTCCGTCACCGAAGCCCGGGCCGCGCTGGCCGAGGTCAAGGAGAACCAGAAGTTCTGGTACGGCGACTTCTATCCGCTCACCCGCGCCTCGATCAGCAACGACACCCTGGCCGCCTGGCAACTGCATCGGGCTGATCTCGATGCCGGCATCGTGCTCGCCTTTCGGCGCAGCGAGTGTCCGTATCCGGTCCTGCAAACGGGGTTGCGCGGCCTGACGCCGGTCCGGCGCTACCTGGTCGAGTTCAGCGACGAGAACCGCCAGCGGACCCATCGGACGATGACCGGTCGCGAGTTGGTGTCCGATTTTGAACTGCGCCTGCCGCAGCGCGGCGCCAGCCTGGTGGTGCGCTATCAGGCCAAATGAGGCGGTTCCGCGTTCTCCTCGAACCATGCGCTGATTGATGCCGCAAGGACGTTGCACGCGGGCGCGGCTCGTGGAAAAATTCGCGATCGGCAAAGCCAAACCGGTGCGTTGTCCGCGGCCTGCGCCAACGCGCCGTCATCCGCACGGAACGTTTTAGCCGTCGCGTGAAGGAAAAATCGTCTTAACCACCGTGCGGACCCACCGCGCGCAAGAATTGTGTCAAAACTCGGGACCCTTTGCGCCATTACTCCGCTGCGCGGTAGAACTTCGTTCCGCTCGCAGCCGACACCGAGCATGGGCTGGTGTTCGTAACGTCGTTCCACGGTCCGAGGATGGTATCCGCGGACTGCAATTCCCCGAGGAAGTTGATCACCACTCCAGTCCCGTTGCTCTCGATGGACACGCGATGACCCAACGGTCCTCCGTAACCGGCGATATTCGTCTGCATGGCGGGGCTCAATCGCTTGACCAGCTCCGCATTATAGGTATGCGGCGATGTATCGTCGAGGGCACCGTTACCAAATATCCGGAAGGCGCCAATGGCGTAACCGAGCGATTTCGCCGCCGGCGACCCGGGCTCGACCACGGGATCGACATCGGTCGTCTTGATGGAAATGGTATTGTCGCTGTTGCGGAGGATCTCCCAGGTGCGGAACTGCCGGGGGAAGTCCCGCAGCGAGGCCGTTTCGACCTCCCAAAAGCCGTATTCCGGATGGGCCGGGTCAGGTGACGGTTGCGGTGTCACCACGTTCATATGGCGATGCCCCGCCATCAAAAGCATGAGATTCGGATAGTTGTGGAGTGTGGCAATCAGGTTCGTCTCGGTTTGATAGTTAGGTGGGAAGAACTGTCCCACTGGTTTCGGATTGCCAATGTCTGTTTGCGGATTGACGGGGATGTGGCACGCGACGATCATGAGCTGGTTCGAATCCTGCCCCATCTGCAGTTCGTTGGTAAGCCAGGAATAGCGTGCCTGGTCGATCCAGCCGTAGCCAGCATAAACCGATGAGAGCAACTGGGCAAGTGACTGTCCGATGACCGGTGCGAGCTCCGCTTCCAGCACCTCGTCCGGGATAGTCGTTTTGCAGGTATCGTCGAGCACGATTACCTTGATCGCCACATTCGTCATCGGTTCGAACGCATAGCACGCCGAATTGCTCTCAATGTTGGCCTGCGTAAATCCGTGCCCCGCCGGCAACGATGTGGTATTGAAGAATTCACTCATAAAATTCGTAGTCGAGGAGTTCGTCGTCGTGAGAGTGTGGCGGTTCGAATCGGCTGCGACGGTCGGGGGCACCGGGAAATTGTTCGTCAGCCCGCCTTTGATGACGTAGCCGTAGGGTGTGGTCCCATCGACAACGCCCATATACTCACCGGTAAGATCTGTGCTATTGGGGAAAAAGACGTTGGTGAACATGTTGAGGATGTTGGTGCCGATCAGCGCCGCACGGATTTTGTCGGTCGGGTAGTGGATGCCCATCCACATCTGATCGTGGTTGCCGATGACCTCATACCAAGGAATGGAGCGGTCGATGCCGGTGGCCTGAAAGGGCATCTGATAATCAATGTTGGTGGCGCCGAGGTGAGCGCCGGAACTGGGCGTGATATACTTTCCGTCCATCACATCAATAAACCATCGGAGTTCGTTATACTGGGAGGAGTTGCAAACATCGCCGAGCGAAATGCCGAAATCGAACGGGGTCAGACGATGCACGGCATTGATGGTCCTGACGGCGGCGTCAAGAACTTGGGGTGTGGAGAACATGACCGGCGAATAGGCTTGGGAAAAGAGAGAAGGTGATGGGGCAAAAGGCGTGAACCAACCGTTAAACGGCGCGTCCCAACCGAAGTAGGGCACTTGGGCTGGGGATTCTTTGTCGGTGATATGAATGTCGCTGATGGAGAAGAAAGACAAAAGCCGCGCCGTATTGGTTGCGGTCGTGGATTCGGCTGGCGTCAGGAACTTCCGGCCCTCGTCCTCGCCGGGACCCCATTGCCACGCGCTGTAGCCATAGACCGCGTATGCGGCGACGTCCGACGGGTAAATCGGTGGCGTGTAAAGCGCTACGGCGACCGGCGCGATCGCCTGCTGGCGTGTCCCCAGCTCGGCTCCGCTTCCGGAAACCGGAAGCAATAGGGGAATGGAAAGGCTGATGATTGTGATAATCTTTAGCTTCATAGGTTTCATATTCGCTTTTTGCCCAAGAGGGCAATTACTCGGCGGCGCGGTAGAATTTCGCAGCCTCCGTAACAGAAATCGCGCATGGACTGAGGTTCGTAACGTCGTTCCACGGTCCGAGCAAACTGTCGGCGGACTGCAATTCTTCATAGTGGTCGTTGATCATGGCCGACTTAGTCGATAGAATACCGCCGGGTTGGCTGGATTTATGGAGATGGCCACCGAGTTGACGTCGCTGCTGCCGGGCAAATCAAACCACTGGCCGGCGCTCAAGTCATTAGTTAGGGCTTGCAGAATCCAACCCAGATGATCGGCCGGCCACGCGATCGTGAGCGTTTTGCCGCTGACGCTGGCCGTGATGTTTGTCGGATTGTCGGCGGTGTAGGGGTCTAATACGCCAGGCGGATTCTCTTCCTCGAAAGGCTGCACATATTCCAGGCCAATTGCTTCGTTCATCAGATTACTGAAGGTGCTAAAATTGACGTCCAAATTCGTGGCTGAATTGCTGCCGCCTGGAATAAGAAGCTGCATGGTTGCCGGTGGCTCCTCAAGGGTCAGCGGGGTCAGATTACGCAGTTGGTCGAAGGTTTGTGCGGTATAGAATGCGCGAACCAGATACTGTCCAGTCGCTCTTACTTGTCGCAGTTCAAAAACGAGCGCCCCTCCAGGAGCGCAGAAGTCCGGTTGATAGCCGGGAAGCAACCAGTGCATGTCCAGCAGTCCCGCCAATCCCGCCACATAGCCGTCGGAACTGATAATCACAAGGACCTCTGATTGGGGGTCTCCAAATGCCCCGTCAAGCGGCACCCCGCCCGTGACCTGAAGCATGGAACGCAGAATGTGGGAGGCGGCGCTCGAGCTCTGCACCCTGTCGAGATAGGGCTGACGCATGGCAATATTGATTTGCAGGATGCCAAGCCGGGTCTGTTGGGAAAGAGCATCCAACGTTAACCGGCCCCAACCCACATCGTTGGTCGGGAAGCCATCAGCGTATTGCATGACAAACGGGTCGGCTGCCACCGCCGTCAAATTCAATCCGCCCGTATTGATCACATTTCCCGTGTAATACGGTGGTAGTGGCGGTGGCAGTGGCGCGCTGTCAGTAAGGATGATCGGCACGGTGATTGGATCAAACGAGCCTGGTGGGGCGTTGTTTGTGGGCGATATTCCCGGATAGAGGGGCTGTGTTCCTGGCGGATAGAGCACTTTACTGATGAGGGAAAGCTCGCCGCTGTAGGCGGACGCCAGGTTTGTTCCGCTGCCGAAGACCCCTTGAACTTCGGTCAAGGCGCGCACCGGGTCAACGGTCGCGAACCCTGCCAAAAGGGGATCAAAAACCGGGTCGGCGACGGCGAGGTTCGTCGGGTTATAGGTGTGAACCGGTATGTTTGCACCCGGGATCAACGCCGCCCCGAAGCTGGCAGCGGTCATGTAGGAGCGCTCAATGACATTGGCGCGGAAATACGAGTGAGCCAGATCGGAACTGGTGTCGCCCGTCAGAAGCCCTTCGTGGAGCAGATAATCGTGGAAGTACGAGCCGAGCAATCCTGCCGCCTGGTGTCCGTGCGGGGTCAGGTAGCCGACTGGGACCCCGACAAAGTCGGGGAAAGGATTCGCTGAACACTGGTTCAAGCTGTTTGTGGCAGTTATGGCGGAGCGTATGCTGTGACGGCCAAAGAGAATGATTTCTTTAAGAACTGTGCCATCATCCACCGCTTTAATCGTCTGCGCCAGGACAGGATTCTCGATGGCAACGGCAAGCAATAGACCTGTCAGAACCACTTTAAGGGAACCTCCGGCAACTTTTTTTCGGCGTTGGCTTGATGGTTTGGGTTCGATATTTGGAGTGATCGGATTCACAGCACTACCTTGATTTGTGTTTTTCAACGTTTGATTCTAAATTGTCAACAGTCGGCATCATTTGGCTAATGTTTAATTACAGTCACACCTACTCTCCCAAGATCGCTCTTACTCGGCTGCGCGATAGAACTTTGCAGCGTTCGTAGCCGATACCGTGTATGGGCTGACAATTGTAACGTCGTTCCATGGTCCGGACAGGGTGTCCGCGGACTGCAATTCACCGAGGAAATTGATCACGGCTCCTGTCTCGCTGCCATCAATGGCCACATGGTGTCCCAGCGGCCCTCCGTAACGGGCGATGTTCGTCTGCATGGCGGGGCTCAATTGCTTGACCAGCTCCGCGTTATACGCATGTGAACTTGTATCGGTGAAGGAGGCCTTGCCGCCGGATATTCGCGCGGCACCGATGGCATATCCGCGCGATTTGTCCGCAGGCGATCCCGGCTCGACCACGGGATCAACATCGGTCGTCAGGATGGAAATGCTGTTGTCGCTGTTGCGGAGGATTTCCCAGGTGCGGAATTGTTGAGGGAAATCCCGCAACGATGGGGTCTCAACTTCCCAGAAGCCGTATTCCGGATGATTGGTCGGGTCAGGTGACGGTTGCGGTGTCACGACGTTCATATGGCGATGCCCTGCCATCAACAGGATGAGATTGGGATAGTTGTGGAGTGTGGCGATCATTTGCGCTTCGGTGTAAAAACCGGGAAATGACGCCTGATTAGTGACCCAGAATTGCTGGCTGGCGTTGTTCGTCTCGAAGAGGTTTGTTTGCGGATTGATGGGGATATGACACGCGAGAATCATGAGTTGGTTCGAGTTCTGACCCATCTGAAGTTCGTTGGTGAGCCAGGCGTAGCGTGCCGCGTCGATCCAGCCAAAGCCGGAAATGGGTCCGCCGTTAGAGATGATCGTTTTACAAGTATCATCGAGCACGATCACCTTGATAGGTATGTTCGTCAGCGGCTCGAATGAATAGCAGGCCGAATTGCTTTGAATGTTGCCTTGCGTGAATCCGTGCCCCGCCGGGGATGATGCGGTATTGAAGAATTCGCTCATGAAATTCGCGCATGAAATGGTGTTCGAAGCCGTAGCCATCGTGAGGGTGTGGCGGTTCGTGTCGGCGACGACGGTCGGGGGTGTCGCATAGAGGTTCGTCGGCCCTCCTTTGATCACGACGCCGTAGGGTGTGGTTCCGTCGACAACGCCAACATACTGGCCGGTCCCATCCATATTCAATGGAAGGTAGTTCGTGGTGATGTTGAGAATATTGGTGTCGACCAAGCCGTTCCTAAGTTTGTCGTCCGGGTAGTAGGTGCCCATCCAAAACTGATCGTGGTTGCCGATAACCTGATACCAAGGGATGGAGCGGTTGAGACCGGCGGCCTGATAGGGCATCTGATAGTCAATGTTCGTGGCACCGAGGTGCGCGCCGGAACTGGGCGTAATAGACTGTCCGTCCATGACATCAATAAACCATCGGAGCTCATTATACTGGGAGTTGTTGGCCACATCACCGAGACAAATGCCGAAATCGAACGGGGTCAGACGATGCACGGCATTGACGGTCCTGACGGCGGCATCAAGGACATGGGTTGTGGAGAGGACGATCGGCGAATAGGCCGACGCATATAAACCACCTGCGCCAAAAGGCGCGCTCCAACCGACATAGAGCGACTCGGCCGGGGATTCCTTGTCGGTGATATGGACGTCGGTCATGGAGAAGTAAGACAAAAGCCGCGCCGCATTGGTTGCTCCCGCGTAACCGTTGGTCATCAGGTCGAGTCTCTGTCCCTCGTTTTCGCCGGGCCCCAACTGCCATGCACTGTAATCGTAGATCGCGTAATTGGAGACGGCTGACAGGGAAATCTCCAGCGTGTTCGTCAGCAGGGCGAGCGGCCTGATTGTCTGCTGGCGTGTCCCCAGCTCGGCTCCGCTGCCGGAAACCGGAAGCCATAGCGGAATCAACACGCTGATGATTGGGATAATCTTTAGTTTCATATGTTTGTTTGTTTTGACCGTAAATTGTTTTGCTGCTGCGGCTATTTTCAGCCGCCCGCGGTTACCCTGTCAGGATGCGCCGGCGCGGCGGCGGCGATGAGGTTGCCGTTGAAAGTCAGCGTGGCGATGGGGAAGCGCGGGCGGCGGCTCATGTTGGTTGAGAGCTGACGGTTGAGGGCGAAGAACTGGCCGCGGAGAAGCGCAAGGGGCACAAAAGGGAAAGGCTGATTTTTGAGTTTTTTGCGCATCTTTGTGGCAAGTCCGCATAAACATCTCGGCGACGGGAGATTGTGAATCGCGGCAGGAGGAGGCGAAGCCGCGGCCGGAGTTCCCCAATTGGAGGCAGCCATTCCCAAAACGGCGGCAGGGGTTTCCCGATTCGCGGCAAGGGGAGACGCGTTGCGGGCGGCATCTCAGAAATCGCGACAGTCGGGGCACAAAAGGCAGCAGCGAAGGAAGAAAGCGGGTCGGCGATAAAGAGATAGCGCGCGCGGCGGCGTTGGTTTCGGTTGGGAGTCTCATTGTCAGCTTTCCCTTCATACGGGGGGCAATTGGGACTTTACCAGAGCGGTCGAATGGGATCAAGCTATGTTTTCAGTTTTTCTGAATCGAATCGGGGCTTGTAGAACCGTAACTTCACGGGATGAATTGGACCGCATCCCGCTGCCTGCACCCCCTGCCTGCTGCTGCCTGGGTCGCAATGACGTGGTCGCAATGACGTTGCACGCGGGCACGACTCGTGGGAGAATCGGCGATCAGGAAAGCCAAACCGGCGCGCTATCCGCGCCATCAGCAGCATGAAAACATTCGCCATCATCCTGTCGTTCGCCGCAGTCGTTCCGCGCCTCGTCCACGCCGACCTCACGCTCGCCCAGGGCGGGCAGGCGGAGGTGGTGATCGTCCGCCAGCCCGGCGCGACCGCCGCCGAGCAACACGCCGTCAACGAACTCGCCGACACGTTGAAGCAGATCACCGGTGGCGAGTTCACCGTCCAGGAGGCGGGTGCGACCGTGCCGGAACACGCGATCGTGGTTGGTCCCGGCTCGGCCGCGAAGGCGTTGTTTCCGGACGTGCCCTTCGATCAGCTCGGGCAGGAGGAGATCGTCATCAGGACGCAGGGCGGCCGACTGTTGCTGGCCGGCGGACGGCCGCGCGGAACGCTCTATGCGGTGTCGCAATTCCTGCAGGACCAGGGCGGCGTGCGCTGGTGGACGCCCTGGGCGAGCCGCCTTCCGAAGCATTCCACGCTGACGATCGGGGCGCTCGACGTGCGTTACGCGCCGGTGTTCGAATCGCGCGATCCTTACTGGTTCCCCGCGTTCAATTCCGTCTGGGCGGTGCGGAATTTCTCGAACAGCCAGTCGGCGGGCATTCCGGAAAGCCAGGGCGGCTGCATCCGGTACAAGGGCTTCGTGCATACGGCCTATCCGCTGGTGCCGCCGGCGGAGCATTTCGCGCAACACCCCGAATGGTTCGCGCTGGTGAACGGCAAGCGCCTGACCAACGACGCGCAACTCTGTCTGATGAATCCGGAACTGCGCGAGTTCGTGGTGGGCCGCGTCAAGCAGTGGCTGCGCGAGTCGCCGGACGCGCAGATCGTGTCCGTCTCGCAGAACGACTGCTTCAATCCGTGCGCCTGCCCGCAGTGCAAGGCCGTGGATGATGCCGAGGGCAGCCACGCGGGGACGCTGCTCGACTTTGTGAACTATGTCGCGGAGAAGATCGAACCGGAGTTCCCGCAGGTGGCGGTGGACACGCTCGCCTACCAATACACACGCAAGCCGCCGAAAACCATGCGCCCGCGGCCCAACGTGATCGTCCGGCTCTGCTCGATCGAGTGCAACTTCCGCGAGCCGCTCGACGCGCCCGCCAACGCCACTTTTGCCGCCGACATCCGCGGCTGGGCGCAGATCTGCCAGCGGTTGTACATCTGGGATTACACGACCGATTTCGGCCATTACGACCAGCCGCATCCGAACTGGTTCGTGCTGGGGCCGAACTTGCGCTTTTTCGCGGCGAACCACGTGCGCGGCGTGTTCGAGCAGGGGGCGTATCAAAGCTACGGGTCGGAGTTCACCGAGCTGCGCGCCTGGGTGCTGGCGCAACTGCTGTGGAACCCGGCGAAGGACGACCGGGCGCTGATCAACGAGTTCCTCGACGGCTATTACGGCGCGGCGGCGGGGCCGATCCGGCGCTATCTCGAGTTGATGCATGGCGCGTCGGCGGGCTGGAACCTGACGTGTTTCTCGCCCACGAAAACGCGGTTCCACGATCTCAAGACGCTCACCGCAGCGGAGCAGCTCTGGGACGAGGCCGAGAAGGCGGTGGCAGCCGACGAGGAATTAGTGGCGCGTGTGCGGATGGGACGGCTGCCAGTGCGGTATGTCTGGCTTTCGTTGTGGGACTCGTTGCGCCGGGAAAGCACGGATGCCGGGGCCGCCTGGCCGTTGCCGGCCTCGCGCAAGGCCGTCGCCGACGAATGGCTCAAACTGGCGCAGGGCGTGCCCGGCAAGGACTGGACGCAGGTGCGCCAGATCAACGAATCCGGTCTGACGCCGGCGAAGTTCGTCGAACGCTTCGCCAAGGATACGCCGTGACGCGCCGCCGCAGGTGGGCCAGGATGCGAGTCATGCGATCTCGATTGCTGGTTCGCGCGGCGGGCGTGCTCGTCGCGTTGCTGGTTTCCGTGGACCTGCAGGCGGCGGACGCCCAACGTCCGGCATTGCCGAAGGTGCGCGTGGCGCCGACCGGACATGGATTCATCACCGGCGGCGGCAAGGCCTTCATGCCCATGGGGGTCACCTATTTCCGGCCCGGCACCGGGTGGGCGCCGCAGGTGTGGAAGCAGTTTGACGCCGAGGCGACGCGCAAAGATTTTGCGAGGCTGCGCGCACTCGGGGGCAATTGTGTCCGTGTGTTTCTCTCGTTCGGTTCGTTTTATTCGGAGCCGGGGAAGCTGACGCCGGACGGCCTGGCCAAGTTTGACCAGTTTCTGGCGCTGGCCGAGGAGGCGGGCCTTTACGTGCATCCCACCGGGCCGGATCACTGGGAGGGACTGCCGACGTGGGCCCAGGGAGACCGTTACGCCGACGAGAGCGTCCTGAGCGCGCTCGAACAATTCTGGCGGGCGTTCGCGGCGCGGTATCGCGGGCGCAACGTGATCTTCGCCTACGATCTGCTGAACGAGCCCGAGGTGCGGTGGGACACACCGGCGATGCGGGAGAAATGGAACGTCTGGCTGGTGAAACAATACGGCGGCGTGGCGGAGCTGGCGAAGGTCTGGGGCGTGCCGCCGGAGCGCCACATCGAGTGGGGCGCGTTGCCGGTGCCGGCGAAGGACGCGCTGGCGGGACACGAGCTGCTCGATTACCAGCATTTCCGCGAGACGATCGCGGACGAATGGACGCGCCGACAGGTCGCCGCGATCCGGTCGGTTGACGCGCAGGCGCTCGTCACCGCCGGGCTGATCCAGTGGTCAGTGCCGGTGGTTTTGGCCGGGCCGTTTCATTATTCCGCGTTTCGGCCGGAGCGACAGGTCAAGCTGCTCGACTTCATGGAAATCCATTTTTACCCGCTGGCGAATGGGTTTTACGAGTATCGGAACGACGAGGACGAGGCCCGCAACCTCGCCTACCTCGAGTGCGCGGTGCATGAGGTGGCGCGCTGGGGCAAGCCGACCGTGATCGCCGAATGCGGCTGGTACGGGGGCGGGAAGCCGGCCATTGACGGCGGTCGGCACGCGGCGGCGACGGAGGAACAGCAGGCGCGCTGGTGCCGGAAGCTGGTCGAAACCACCGCGGGCGAGGCGTGCGGCTGGCTGAACTGGAGTTTCCACGATCATCCGGGCGCCGGCGACGTGACGGAGTTGATCGGCCTGCTCGCGGCCGACGGCCGGGAAAAGGCGTGGGGGCAGGCCTTCGAGGAACTGGCAAAGGGCTTCGCGCAGTCCGGGTTGCCGGCGGCGCGCCCCCGCACGCGGCCGGCACTGCCCTGGGACAACTGCATCAGCGACCGGCGGGCGATGGACGACTACCGCGAGCGCTATTTCCGGGCCTATCAGGCGGAACATCAGCCGTAGAAACCGGGCGCCGGCCGCCTCCGGCGGAGGCACGTAGCAGCCGCCTCGCTCATCCTCGTGGCGGGAAGTCAACTCTTTGCTCATCAGCAAGGGGGTTGCGATTCATCCAGCCTTTCCACCACTCCTTCACTTTTCATGTTGACCGCCTCGCCCCATCCTGCCGAGATAAGATAAGCAATTTTTAGAGTGGGATTTGTCTCGATGCCGAGAGCGAAAAACATAAACCGGCCGCGGCCGGTGCTGGCCAGCAAGTATGATGCGCGCAATTCGGTGCTGCAAGACGCCTATGGCGCCTTCGCCGATCTCCGGCGCGAGCTGGCGGATTCCAAGTCGGCGGTGGCGGAGCGCACCGAGCTGTTGCAGATGTTTGCCGACTGCACCGACTCGCAGCGCACCTGGCTGCTGCTCGAGGATTACTTCGGCAAGCTTTCGCTCGCGCGCAAGGATTTTGCCGGCACCAACTGGTGGCCGCGGCTGCTGGCCACGAAGGGTCGCGCCCGCATTGAGGAAGCCGCGTTGCTGTTCCTGCGCTCCGGCCGGCCGCTGCCGACCGAAATGGCGGCTTACGCGAACCTGGCCCGCCTGGCCGAGATCGAACAGGTCGAGCGCGAGCAGAACCGCATCCGGGCGATCGAAGACTGGCTGCTGCCGCCCACGCCGAACCACCTCGATGGCCCGCGCGCGCATCTGCGCATCCTCGCCCGGGCGCTCCCCCGGGAAGACCAGCCGGGGCTGAACGACCTTGGCCTCGAGTTCCTGGTGTTCCGGCCCCGCTCGGGCGAAAAGCTCCGGTCGGCGGCCGACCTGATTGACCTGGCCACGCGCGCGACGCAGGAGGAGGAGTTGTTTCCGCCGCGGGATTGGGCGTTTATTCAATGGCTCAAGGCGGTTTACGCCGGGCGCGAACCGCAAGGGCAGCCGCTGCGCCTGGAGGGAATCGAGCTGCTCCAATGGCTGGCGCGTTGGGGCAACCCGCCGTGGCTCGAGTGGGCGGGTCAGCCAGACAATGTGTTTTTTTCGGGGCAGCTTGCCGAACTGGCGTCCGACCTCAAAAACGGCAGCACCGAACTCACGTTTCTCCAGCAACTCCGGCTGCCGGGTGGCGAAACCCTGCCGCTGAACGGGGCGAGTTTCTTTGCCGGCCAGCCGCCGCTCGTGGCGGTGAATCACACCTTCTATCTCCTGCGCAACGCGCCAGCGCCATCCCTGCTCGGCGAACTGGTCCGCCAGCCCGGCGTGCCCGTCCGCAAACTGAGCCATCGTCTTCTCACCCACCTGCGCAAGACGGGCTCCCGCAACGGCGCGGATTGGGAGAACCTGTGTCTCGCCCACACCGCGAAGCCGCAGTTCACGTTCGAACTCGAGGACGACACGGTGCGGGTCCGGTTGCTGGCCAACAGCGACCGCGACCGGAGCTGTTGGCAGTGGAATGGACTGGAGTGGCAGCGTAACGAACCGGCGGCGGCGGGCGACAAGCCCGAGGTGCTCGACGACCCGCGCCTCGAAGCGGCAACGCAATGGTTGCGGCGGCAGGACTGGTTCACGCCCGAACCGGGCCTGTGGGTGGGCGATGCCAACGAGCAGTTCCTGGCCACGCTGGCGCAGGCCTGGCCCGACCGGCCGGCCGAGGCGGATTACCTGGCCAACCCGGCCTTCCAGCATTTGTTCCTGGCGCCGCGCCAGCTCAAGCCGAGGATCGTGGTCCAGGGCAGCGGGATCGACTGGTTCGCGATCTCCTCGGCCTGGGAGCAGGAAGGACTGAAGCTCACCCCCGCCGACCTCGAACGCCTGGCCACGGCGAACACCCGCTTTGTCAAACTGCCCGACAGCGGCTGGGTGGAGTTGGACCTCGAGGCCGTGCGCGCGGCGCACGAAACCATGGCGGACCTCGGTCTCGAGGGGCTTTCCGCTCTGCCGCAGAAGGTGGGCCTGCTGCAGGCCGCCGGTCTCGGCGAGGAAACCCTGCAGCGGTTCGCCGACCTGCCCGAAACCAGGGCGTTGCGCCAGGCGCTGGCCGATTTTAAGGGCATTATATCAGTGCCCCTGCCGTCGGCCATCACCGCCGAATTGAGGCCGTATCAGAAGGACGGATTCGATTTTCTCTGCCACCTGTCACGGATCAGGCTGGGGGGCGTTCTGGCCGATGACATGGGGCTGGGCAAAACCTTGCAGGCGCTGGTCTGGCTGGCCTGGCTCAAGGAACGAAACCCGAAAAGCCCCCGGCCCGCCCTGGTGATCTGCCCCGCCTCCGTGCTGCACAACTGGCGGCGGGAGGCGGAGAAATTTACCTCCAATCTCAAGGTGCTGGTGTTGGAGAGCGGTCCGGCGCGGCACAACCTGCGCAAGCAGATTCCCCATTTCGATCTCATCGTCACCAACTACGCCTTGCTCCGGCGTGACCTCGAGGCCCTGCAGAAATTCGAGTTCCGCGCGGTCATCCTCGACGAAGCGCAGTTTATCAAAAACCCCGCCGCCCAGGTCAGCCAGTCGGTCAAGCAACTGCGCGCCGAATACCGGCTGGCCCTGACCGGCACGCCGCTCGAGAACCGCCTGCTCGACCTGTGGAGCATCGTGGACTTCGTCCAGCCCGGTTACCTGGGCAATCAGCAGCAATTCCACGAGGCCTATGAACCCAGCGGACCGGACGTGGAATGGGAGCAGCGCATGGCCCGGCGCAAGCTCTCCGCCAAGTTGCGCCCCCTCCTGCTCCGCCGTCTGAAAATGCAGGTCGCCAAAGATCTGCCCGACCGCATCGAGGAGCGCCGCGATTGCGAGCTGGGCGATCCGCAGCGCAAACTTTACCTCGCCGAACTGCGCCGCAGCCGCGAGCAGATCAGCCAGATCGTCGCCGAAAAGGGAATCAACCGCAGCAAAATCCAGGTGCTCGCCGCCCTCACCCGCCTGCGTCAGATTTGCTGCCATCCCGCGCTGGTCGGCAACGATTCGCCCTCGGGCAAGACCGAAACCCTGTTCGAACTGGTCGAACCGTTGTTCGAGGAGGGCCAGAAGGTGCTGGTCTTCTCCCAGTTCGTCCGGATGCTCCACCTGCTGGAAGCGGAATGCCGCAAGCGTTCCATGCCCACACATTTGCTGACCGGCGAAACCAAGAACCGCATGCAGGTCGTCGAGGCCTTCCAGGAGGACCCGAGCCCGGCGGTTTTCCTGCTCAGCCTGCGCGCCGCCGGCACGGGGCTCAACCTCACCGCCTCGAGCTACGTGGTTCTCTATGACCCGTGGTGGAACCCGGCCGTCGAAGCCCAGGCCATTGACCGGTCGCACCGCATCGGTCAGACGCGGGCGGTGAATGCCTACCGTCTGATCGCGCCGGGGACCGTCGAGGAAAAAATCTGGGACCTCCAGCAGCGCAAGGCCCAAACCATCGCCGACGTGCTCGGCGAGGAAGGTTTTGCCCGCAGCCTGACCCAGGCGGATCTGGAGTACCTGTTCGCGGAGGATTGACGGCCGACGGAAACCGGGCGGAGACGTGGGGCGGGCCGCCGGGCCGCCGCCCAAACTTGGTTTTGTCTCGACCCTCGCGGCTGACTGGGACAGGGTTGTGCGCCCGCAGCGGGCGTTGTGTGCCTGGCCGCATGAGAAACGTTCTGCTCGTTGACGCTGTGGCGTGGTCCCACGCCTATGCGGCGGAGCATCCTCTCCGGAACGTCGCCCGCTGGTTCGCCCGGTGGTTCGACGACCTTACGGACCTCACATTGACGCGCGTCTCCGCCGAGGACGATCCGGTCGCCATTCTCCGACACGAGGTGCAAGGTGTCATCGTGAGCGGCTCACCCCGGGATGCCTGGAACGCCGATCCAGTGAATGCCCGGCTCTGTGAGCTGATTCTTGCCTGGCGGGAGCGGGGCACGCCCTTGCTCGGCGTGTGTTACGGTCATCAAATCCTGGGCCGCGCGCTGGGCGGCCGGGTGGGGCGGCATCCCGGCGGTGCGGCCTTGGGGAACACGGAAGTGGAGTTGACGCCAGCCGGCCGGGATTGTGCGTTGTTCGCCGGTCTGCCCGACCGCTTCGAGGTTCTCTCCAGTCATGCGGACGCGGTGCTGCAAATGCCCGCGGGCTGCGAATTGCTCGCGCGCAGCCGCCACACGGAAATCGAAGCCTTCCGCTGGAACCACCAGCTTTTTGGGGTCCAGTTTCATCCGGAAACCGACCCCGAGGTCCTGCGCTTTCTCTGGCAGCCACGGCGGGAAACCTGGCGTTCCCGGGTCAACTTCGATCTCGATGCCCGGCTGGCCGGGCTGCGCCCCGCGCCCGCCGGGCCCACCCTTCTCCGCAATTTTGTGCAACACGTCCTTCCATGAACCTGACCACCTTCTCGTTCCCCACGCGGACGCTGTTTGGCGCCGGCGCGGTGCGAGAAATCCCGACGCAACTCCAGCGGCTCGGCATCGCGCGCCCGCTGGTGGTCACGGACCGGGGCTTGCTGGCCACCAGCGCGTTTCGGCTTTTGAAGCAGGCGCTCGGTGTGGCCGGCGAAGGCACAGCTTGGTTCGTTTACGCCGGCGTCCATCCGAACCCCGTCGAGAGTGACGTGACCGAGGCCGCCGATGCCTTCCGCAAGCACCGGTGTGACGCCGTGATTGCGTTCGGCGGCGGCAGCCCGCTGGACGCCGGCAAGGCGGCGCGCTTGCTGGTGAAACAGCCGGCGCTCAAGCTGGCCGACTTTGACTGGACCGCAGACTGGTCCGGCCTGGTGCCGCTGGTCGCCATTCCGACCACGGCCGGCACGGGCAGCGAAGTGGGGCGCAGTTCCGTGATCACGCTGGCGGCGACGAACCGGAAGAAGGTGGTTTTCCACCCGGAACTGCTCGCCAGGCTTGTGATCCTTGATCCGGAACTCACGCGGGACCTGCCGCCCAAACTCACCGCAGCCACGGGCGCGGACGCGCTCACACATTGCCTCGAGTCGTTCACCTGTCCGGTCTTTCACCCGATGTGCGACGGGATCGCGCTCGAAGGCATCCGGCTGATCATCGGGGCGCTACCGGTGGCCTGCCGGAACGGCGCCGACCTCGAGGCGCGCGGCCAGATGCTGGTCGCCGCCGCGATGGGCGCGGTGGCCTTCCAGAAGGACCTCGGCGTCGTCCATTCGCTGGCCCATCCGCTTTCGACGGTTTGCGGACTGCACCACGGGCTGGCGAACGCCCTGTGCCTGGTCGCCGGCATGAACTTCTGCGCCGCCCGCAAGCCCGGCATTTACCGGCGCGTCGGCGTGGCTTGCGGACTCGACGTCCTGAAATGCAGCGACGGCGAGGCCGATGCCCGGACGGTCGGATTCATTGCCCAATTCCTGGCCGGTTTGGGTCTCGACACGCGACTGCGCGATCACGGCGTGACGTCGGCGCAGCTCGACACGCTGGTTGCGCAGGCCTGGGATGATCCCTGCCACCGGACCAATGTTGTGCCGGTCACCGCCGAGGATCTCCGCCAGCTCTACCTCGAAGTCCTATGAATCTGCCCAGTCAACTCTTCGTGGATGGCCTCTGCCGCGACGCCGCGGACGGCCGGCGCCACCCCCTCACCAACCCCGCCACCGAGGAGGTGTTCGTCGAGGTTTCCGCCGCTGGCGTCACCGACGTTGACGCGGCCGTTGTTTCCGCGCACCGCGCGTGGGAATCCGGCTGGCGCGATCTCGCGCCGGGCAAGCGGGCGGAAATCCTCTTCAACGTGGCACGCACGCTGCGCGCGCACGCCGAGGAAATCGCCCAACTGGAAACCCTCCACATCGGCAAGCCGATCGCCGACGCCCGGGACGAGGCCGGCCTGGGTGCGAAGGTGTTCGAGTACTACGCCGGCGCCGTGGGAAAATTCTGCGGGCAGACCATTCCCGTGAGCCGCGGCGGCTTTGATTTCACCCTGCGGCAACCGATGGGCGTCGTGGCCTGCATCGTGCCGTGGAACTTTCCGTTTCCCATCGCCTGCTGGAAGTCGGCGCCGGCGCTGGCCGCCGGCAATTGCGTGGTGCTCAAGCCCGCGTCGCTCTCGCCGCTGACCGCGTTGCGGCTGGGAGAATTGGCCGGCGAGGCCGGCCTGCCACCCGGTGTCCTGCAGGTGTTGCCCGGCGCCGGCAGTGTGGTGGGCGATGCCCTCGTCACACACCCGCTCGTGCGCAAGGTGTCGTTCACCGGTTCAACCGAAATCGGCCGCCGCATCATGGAACTCGCCGCGCGCGGTCTCAAACGGGTGTCGCTCGAGCTCGGTGGCAAGTCCCCCAACATTGTCTTCGCCGACGCCGACTGGCCGCGCGCCGCCGCCACGTCGCCCATGAGCGTGTTCGCCAACACCGGTCAGGATTGCTGTGCGCGCAGCCGTGTATTCGTCGAGCGCAGTGTTTTTGAACCGTTCGTCGAGCAATTCGTCGCCGCCACGCGCCAGCTTGTCGTGGGCGATCCCACGCAGCCGGCGACGCAGCTTGGCCCGCTGGTTTCCTCCGGGCAGCGTGCCAGCGTGGAGGCGTTTCTGGCCGACGCCCGCGAACACGGCCGCCGGTTCGCCTGCGGCGGGGGGCGGCCCCCGTCAAAGGGCTTTTACCTCGAGCCGACCGTCCTGCTCGAGGTGGGCCGGGAGGACCGTTGCTGGCGCGAGGAGATTTTCGGGCCGGTGGTCGCCATCGTGCCCTTCGATGACGAGGCGCAGATGCTGCGCGACGTCAACGCCTCGCCCTACGGACTGAGCGGTTCGATCTGGACGAACAATTTGTCGCGCGCCCTGCGGGTGAGCCGCGCCGTGCAAAGCGGCGTCCTCAGCGTCAACTCCCATAGCAGCGTCCATGTCGAGGCTCCCTTCGGCGGCTTCAAGCAGAGCGGCCTCGGCCGTGACCTGGGCATGGCGGCCATGGAAGGCTACACGGAGTTGAAGAACGTGTATGTGGCGGAGTAACTGCTCCCGCAAACCCTGTAGCGTAGGCGTCCCGCCTGCGGGTTGGCCAGGCGTGACGCCCGGTGCTGGTTCGAGCGGCGGGACGCCGCCCGAAGTCGCAGCCGAAGACGGCTGCGCTACGGGAACGGCGAGGTTGGGCGCCAGGCTGATCGAAACGCCATCTGCGTCGGTGCCGGGAATTGGCTTCTCACCCAGCGGCTGGATCAGAGTCAGCTTCGGTCCCTGTGCCGCAGCACCACCTCACGCTTTACGTTTCACCTCTTCCCCATGACCCTCGCCCAACTCAAATCCCTCGTTCGATCCGGACAGGTGGACACCGTGCTCGTCGCCGTTCCCGATCCGTTCGGCCGGCTGGTCGGCAAGCGTTTCCGCGCCGGTTTCTTTCTCGACCAGGCCGCCAGACACGGGACGCACGCCTGCAGCTACCTGCTCACCGTGAACCTGGACATGGATCCGCTCGACGGATTCAAGGTGGCGAGCTGGGACACCGGCTTCGGCGATTTCGCGATGCGCCCGGACCTGGCCACGCTGCGTCTCCTGCCGTGGCAGCCCGGCGCGGCGTTGGTGATCTGCGACTTTGTGCGGGAGGACGGGACACTGGTCGCCGAGGCGCCGCGCTCGGTATTGCGGCGCCAGCTCGATCTGCTCGCACGCGAAGGCATGACGTGCTTCTGCGCGAGCGAGCTGGAGTTTTACCTGTTCAATCAGACCTACCATTCGGCTTTCCAGAGCGGCTATCGGGAGCTCCAGCCCTCGAGCGACTATCGCATTGATTATCACCTCATGCAGCCCACGCGCGACGAGCCGCTGATGCGCGCCATCCGCAACGGCCTGAGCGCCGCGGACGTGCCGGTCGAAAGCAGCAAGGGCGAATGGAGCCGGGGCCAGCACGAGATCAATTTCACGTACGCCGAGCCGCTGGCGATGGCCGACCGGCACGTGCTGTTCAAGCAGGGCGTGAAGGAAATGGCCGGACAGCACGGCCAGGCGGTGACGTTCATGGCGAAGCCGTCCGCCACCGAGGCGGGCAACTCCTGCCACATCCACCTGAGCCTGTGGAAGGCGGGCCGGAGCCTTTTCTGGGACACCAGGAGCCGCGCCGGTTCGCGGCTTTTCCGCCAAGTCCTCGGTGGTCTGATGAAATACTCGCCGGAGTTGTGCCTCTGCTTTGCGCCGACGATCAACAGCTACAAGCGCTATCAGCCCGGCAGTTGGGCGCCCACCCGCATGGCCTGGGCCACCGACAACCGCACGACCGGCTTCCGCATCGTCAGCCACGGAAACAGCTTCCGCCTCGAGAACCGCCTGCCCGGCGCAGACGCCAATCCCTATCTGGCCTTCGCCGCCATGCTGGCCGCCGGCCGCGCCGGCATCGCCGAAAAACTCGATTGCGGCGAGGAATACCGCGGCAACGCCTACGTGGACGCCCGGCTTCCACGCCTGCCGGCCAGCCTGCGCGAAGCCGCGGACCTCTTCGCGCAGTCCGCCCTGGCCCGCGCCGCCTTCGGTCCCGAGGTCGTGGAGTTTCAGGTCCATCATGCGCGGTTGGAGCAACAGGCCTTCAGCGACGCCGTGACCGATTGGGAAAAGCAGCGCTACTTCGAACGCATCTGACGCTTATGCCCGACACTCCCGCCGCCCGGCCCGGACTGCGCTCGTGGCAGTTCCGGATCTTCTGGCTTCTCTGGGGCGCTTATGCGTCCTATTACCTCTGCCGGGTCAACTTCGCCGTCGCCCAGCCGCTTTTGCTCAAGACGTTTCCCGACTGGACCAACGCCAAGGTTGGCTCCATTCCGTCGGTGTACGCCGTGTTTTACGCGGTGGGTCAGATCGTCAACGGGACCCTGGGCCAGCGTTACGGCGCCCGGCGCATGATGACCTGCGCCATGGTCTGTGCGGCCGTGACCAATCTGCTTTTCGCCTTCGCCTCATCCTACCCGGTCATGCTGGGGTTGTGGGCCGTCAACGGCTTCGGCCAGTCCGCCGGCTGGTCGCTCGTGGTCCAGACGCTCTCGAACTGGAACACGTCCCGGCGGCGCGGAACGCTGATGGGCTTGCTTTCGACCTGTTACACCGTGGGCAACGTGCTTTCGTGGCTGCTCGCCGGTTACCTGTGCGATGCGTTCGGCTGGCGGGCGGCCTTCTTGGTCCCTGGGATCGTGATGCTGCCGTGGACGCTGGCGTTCTACGCGTTCCTGCGCGACACCCCGGAGGAAGTGGGTTTTTCCACCGTCCGCGATGACAATGCCACCGCCGCTCCGGCGGGGGAAACTGCGCCGACCGCGGCCCTCGGCGCGGCCGGGGGCTGGGACTCGACCTGGGCCATCCTGCGGCTGACGCTCGCGAACCGGATCCTCTGGATTCTCGCCATCGGCTTCTTCTGCATGAACGCTGTGCGTTACAGCTTCATGAACTGGAGCATCCAGTACATGGCCGATTTCCATGGCCGCAGCATCAAGGGCAGCGCCATCACCGCCGTGGTCATCCCGCTGGTCGGATCCCTGGGGGCGATCAGCGCCGGCTGGGCCTCGGACGCGTTTTTTCAGCGGCGCCGGGCGCCGGTCTGCGCCATCATGCAAATTGGCCTGGCCCTGACCTGCGTCGGGTTTGCCCACATTCCGAAAGGCGAGTGGGTGGTGGCCACCGCTGTGTTGGGTCTGGCCGGTTTCCTGATCTACGGACCCGACATGCTGATGAGCGGCGCGGCCACTGTGGACATCAGCCATCCCCAAGCCGCTTCGATGGCCACTGGCCTGACCATGTGCTTCGGGGCGCTGGGGGCGATCTTCTCCGGTGCCGGCGTCGGCTGGTTGAAGGATCTCTCCAAGGGCGACTGGTCGCTGACCTTCTATGTCCTGGCCGGCCTGGTGCTGGTCGCCGCCTCACTCATGATCTCCATCTGGAATGCCAAACCGAAAGCCCCCCATTAACCCGCCGGCGCGCCCGACGCGTCGCCGTCAGCCGCCTCTGCTAAGTGCGCCGGGCTGGTGCGACGAAGCCCGCCAGGGACTCGAACGGCTGATCCGCCGGAGTGCTGGCCGACGTCTGCCGGTCGTGTTCGATTTCGACAATTCGATCGTGTGCGGCGACATCGGTGAAGCCACGCTGGCGATCCTGGCGCGTGATCGCACCATCACGCCACCGGGCCTGGCGGCGATTTCCCCGGGTTTTGTGCTGGCCGACGGCTCGCGCGTGGACCTCGCGGACTGCGCCGACGTCACGGAGTACTATGAGTTGACGCTCCGTTCTGCCAGCGGCGCTGGCGACGACCCGGCGCCGCTGGCCACCGGTTATGTGTGGGCCGCGGAAGCTCTGGGCGGCCTGACCGTGGCAGCGGTGACCGCGGCCACGGCCGACGCCTTCGCGCTGTCCTGCGCGGGGAGCGAAAGTTTGATTGACGTCACGCCGGGGCGCACCGCCTATCCGGCGCCCTGGTTCTACCCGGAAATGGTCGAATTGATCGCGGTGCTGGTGGAACATGCGTTTGACGTGTGGGTTGTTTCCGCCAGCAATGTCTGGAGCGTGCGCTGGCTGGTCCTGAATGGGCTGAACCCACGGTTGCGGGCGAGCCGGAAAGGCGCCGGGCTTCGCGCCGACCACGTCGTCGGGATATCGACCCTGCTGCAGGACGAGCGGGGTTCTTTGTGGAAAGACCCGCTGCTCGTGGCGTCCAACCCGAAATACGCCCGTCTTGACCCGGGCGTGACCGGCTCTTTCCGGCTCACGTCGAAGCTGCATTTTCCCGTGCCGGTGTATTCGGGCAAAGTCGCGGCCATCCTGGACCTAATTGGCCAACGTCCTTACCTGGCGGTTGGCGACAGTCCCGGCGACCACGCGATGCTGGCCTTCAGCGAGCATCGCCTCTGGATCGCGCGGCTGGAGAAACCGGACTACCAGCAAGCCACGTCGGATCTGAGGCGGCGAATGGGGACAGCGAACTGGCTCGTCCAGCCGACGCTCTGCCGGATGTCCCCTGGATTCGTTCCTCACGGCGACGATCTGGCCGGGCGCCGGTCACCGGTTCCCGAGAAGGTGCGCGCCAGCCAGCGCCTGCTCAGTGTTTGGTGAGACGGAAGCTCGTCCTCCCGCAGATGGCATCCTTGACGGCAAGCTTGGCCTGCTTCGGAGAGGTGCTGGAATTCTGTGCGGAATCTGTGCGCGAATTCGATGAATCCGCGATTTCCTGAGCAGTATTGGCTGTCCGACCAGGATTTGAACCTGGACTAAAGGCTCCAAAGACCTTTGCGCATAGTCACTATTCACCTTTATTTACTGGGTACTCGTAACTTCTTGTTGACATTTGCCACGTAAAATGGCAAATTACGCCGCATGAAGAAACCCGCAAGAAAGAGCAGGAAACCCACCCCTCGCGGCCGCGGCGCCTTTCGGATCGTCGAATTCACGAACCCCTCGGGAGTGGTCGTTTACCGGGTAATCGGTTGGCGTGGCGGCGTCCGCATCCGTCAGAACTTCCCCAGCCACGGCGAAGCCCTGGCCCGGTTACAGCAACTCGAAATTGAAGCCACGAACCTCGTCGACGCCGCCCGCCCCATCGTCACCCGGTTGACCGCCGCCCAAGTCGCCGAGGCGGAAGCCGCCTTTGCAGAACTTGGCGCTCGCCCCCTGGTCCCAGCCGTTCGGTTCTACCTCGACAACTACCGCGAACCCGTCACGAAAATCACCGTTGCCGACGCCGTCGCGAAGTTCATGGCCGAACGCCGGTCGGCCAACCTCCGCCCTCACAGCCTCGTGAACCTTCGCGCCAAGACGCTGGAACTTGTCGCTCGGCATGGCCGGCAGCTTGTGTCGGGGATCACCGCCGACACGCTCCGCCCGCTCATCTTCAAACCGTCACGCGGCCCGTTGACACGGAACAACTGCCGGCGCGTCCTTCACGGCTTCTTCCAGTGGGCCAGGCAGCAGGGCTTTTGTGCCGAGAACCCGGTCGCAAAAATCCCGATCATCAAGACCGAGCGCCACGAGCCCTGCATCTTGACGCCCGAGCAGACCGCGAAGCTGCTCGCCGCGGCCAGCGCGTACAAGGACGGCCTGCTGGTCCCGTATGTGGCACTTGCGGTCTTCGCCGGATTACGCCCGAGAGAACTTGCCCGCATCACGTGGGATCGGATTGATTTGCCACAGCGGACGATCACCTTGGACGCGAGTCTGGCCAAGATGCGAGCGCGTCGCCTAGTGGCGATCAGCGAAAACCTGGAGGCCTGGCTGGCCCCGTTCGCCCTCACGCGCCCCGCGATCGTCCCGCCGAACTGGTGCAAGGATTTCAACGCGGTGAAGGAAACCGTAGGTTGGGGGACGCCGACGGACGAGCACCCGGACCTCCGCCCGTGGCAGCAGGACACGCTGAGGCACAGCGCCGTTTCCTACCACCTCGCCCGCTGCCAGCATGAAGGCGAGACGGCAGCCTGGGCGGGGAACAGCCCGAACGTAATCCAGGCGCACTACCGGGCGCTCGTGAAACCTGCCGAAGCCGCCAAGTTCTGGACCATCACCCCGGAGACGGTAAAGGGCGAAATCGTCCAATTCCCGGCGCAAGCGGCCGCATGAGCCGGGACCCCCAGCGCCCCAGCGACACCGGGAAAGTCCGCCGCGCCAGGGTCGACGTGGCGGACGTGTGGGGGGTCTAACAACCCCCAAAATCACGGTTGACAAAATAGCATAAAAAACTATATTTTGTCAACCGACATGAACACCGACCACAAAGTTACTTTCGCCAAGCGGTTGGAGCAGGCCCGCAAAATGCGTGGCCTGTCCCTGCGCGCGCTGTCGCAGGAAGTGGAGGGGGCCGTCAGCTACGCCGCCCTTCACAAATACGAAAAGGCCGAGATGCTGCCCGGCAGTGACGTACTCGTGGCGCTGGCGGGCGCCCTGAAGCAGAGCGCGGACTTCTTCTTTCGCCCGCTGACCGTGTCGCTCCAAAAAGTCGAGTTCCGCAAACGGGCCACCATGCCCGTGAAGCAAAAGGAGGCGGTCAAGGAACAAGCCCGAGACTTCTTCGAGCGCTACCTGGAAGTGGAGCAGTTGCTCGGTTTGGACATGGGCTTCGAGAACCCGCTGACCGGCATGGTCATTCGCGCACCCGCAGACATCGAGACTGCGGCGGAGAAGCTGCGGCAAAAATGGGATCTGGGCGGGAGTGCCCTGCCCAACGTCCTGGAAATGCTCGAAGAGCATCAAGTGAAAATTTACGACCTGGAAGCGCCGGACAAGTTCGACGGCATGTCGGGATGGGCGGGGAAGATTCCCGTAGTGGTCGTGAACCGTCGCTTTCCCGCTGACCGTAAACGCCTCACCGCCCTCCACGAGTTGGCCCACTTGATTCTGGAGTTTGACAAGGATCGTTTTACCACGAAGGACATTGAACGCCTGTGCCACGCGTTTGCCGGAGCGGTGCTGATGCCACGGGAGATTTTTCTGGCGGAGTTCGGCGCCAAGCGCGACGCGGTCAGTTGGAACGAACTGTTCGAGTTAAAGCGCGATTTTGGCATCTCCATCGCCGCTACCATGGCGCGGGCGCGCAATCTGAAACTCATCACCGAGAAACACTACATCCGGTTCAACGTCGCCTTGAACGCCAGAGGATGGCGCAACCCCGAACCCGTGGAGTTCCCCGGCCCCGAGCAATCCAACCGGTTTGAACAACTGCTGTATCGGGCGGCTTCCAGCGAACTGGTCAGTCTTTCGAAAGCCGCGAGCCTCGCCGGCAAACCGCTGGCGGCTTTCCGGGAATCCCTCCAGCTCGTGCCATGATTCTTGCGATCCAGGATGCGAACATTCTGATCGACCTCCAGAAGGCCGGATTGTTGGAGGCGTACTTCCGCCTCGGCATCGAAACCCACACGACGGACCTCGTGCTGCTGGAAGTGCGCCCATCCGTGGCGGCGTTTGTCCTGACGGGCCAACTCCGGGTGAAGACGATCACAGGAACGGAAATGGCCGCCTTGCTGGCTTTCAAAGCCCTGCAACCGCCCAGTCTGTCGTTGGAGGATTGCTCCGTGTTTCAACTCGCCCTGCAACTCCCGGCCATTCTCCTGACGGGCGACAATAGACTCCGTCTTCACGCCGAGAAGGCCAAGGTGGAAGCGCACGGCATTCTATGGTTGTTGGATCTGCTGGTCGAAGACGCGATCCTCGACCTGACCACGGCAATTTCGTGTCTGGAGCAGTTGATGAAGACGAACCCTCGGCTGCCCATTGACGAATGCCAGCGCCGTCTCAAGCTATGGGCGGCGGGTCGCCGCATCGCCATCCGCCGACCGACCACCAGCTAAGCCCTCACCCGAACAAATCCTTCCGCAGGACCAGCAGGGCGGCGAAGTCCTCGGGCCGTAGCTCGTTGAAATCCGTCTGCAGGACCTTCACGTACGCCCAGGGCGTCCCCGTCAGCACGGTGGCATTCTCGCACCACAGATGCGCAGCGCGGTCCTTGAAGGCCACGTTCACGTCCTCCAGCCCCTTCGTCTCGATCAGGTAGTGCGCGCCATCGGTGGTCACCGCCACGAAGTCGGGTTCGTAGTACCGGAGGTTCCCGACGTTGTCCGTGTACTCGATGGTGAACGCGAACTGCTGCGGCAGCTTCGCAAACCGCTCCACGTCATCCGACCGCTGGAGGAACTTCGCGAACTCCTTCTCAAATTCGTTGTCGCACGGCACCAGGTTGAACACGCACTTCCCCGCGGCCAGCGTCGGACGCGACCACGGGAACGCGGGCGTCTCCGACAACGGCCGCCCGGCGTTCACCAGATGCGGCTGCAGTTCCGACACCACCAGCTTGCGCAGCGCCTCGACGAACGTCTTCACCGTGACGTATTGCGCCACGTTGCTGCTGATGGCCTTCACCATCGCCGGCGCCCGCAAATCCACCGTCTCGCCAAACGCCTTGTCTTGGAGAAACACGCGCACCTTCGGCGCCAGCGCCGCGAATTGTGACGGCAGCTTCACGTCTTGGGCAATGCGCCTGGCGTAGTACCCGATGACCTCCTCCGCCGTCTGCGGCTCCGGGATGCGGTAATCCCGCTCCACCAGCTTTTGCAGCGTGATGATGTCGTAGCCCTCATACCGGAACATCTGGGCCTTCTGGTCATCGCTCCGCTTCGGCAGAACCGGACAATTGAATTCCATCACGTCCAGGCCGGCGATTTCCTCCGCCAGGGACTTCTTGCGCGTCAGAATCGGACTCAGGAAGGGAACGGCGATGTCGGCGTCCTGTTTCTTCGGGTCCGGGGTGATGGTGACGATCACCACCCGGTCTTTGCCGACCTCGAACGTCTCCAGGTTCAACTCCTCTTCGCGCTCCAACTGCTCGACGAACTCGATGAACTTCCCGTTCCCGATCACGTCCACGCGCTCGACGTAGCCGGAGCCGGTCCCGCGAAACATCAGCCGCAACCCGCGCCCGATCGTCTGCTCCGGCAGGATGTTCGCCTTCGCGCTGTAGGGCCGCAGCCCCACGATGACGGTCACGTTTTGCACGTCCCAGCCCTCGCGCAGCATCAGCACGCTCACGATGCAGTTCACCGGGCTTTGCTCATCGTCCACCTCCCGCGCCACCTTGCGGGCGTCGTCCAAATCCTTCTTCGACACCTCGCCGGATTTGTCGGTGTGAATCACCAGCAACTTGTCCCCGCCGAAGTCGGCCGGGTACTTCTTCCGCAGCCAGTCGCCCACGTCGTCGGCGTCCTCCATGTCGTTCATCATCACAAACAGCACGGGCTTCTTGCCCAGCGGTTGCAACTGCTGCGAGTACTCCCGCCACCGCTCCACGCCCGCCGTCAGGTAAGCCTGATAGCGCGTGCTGGCGATGTCCGACCGCTGTTCCGTGATGCCTTTGGCCAGGCCCTTCAGCGGGCGCTTCACCACGTTGTCAATGATCGCCTGCTTGAGCGGGTAATCGAAGACCGTCCAGGCGAACAACTGCCCCTTCGTGTGGCGCGGCGTGGCCGTGAAATCAAATTGCCCCGCCAACCCGCCCGCCGTTTTATGCAACCGTCGGATGATCTGGTTCCACTCGCTCTCCTCGTCGTGCGTGTGGTGGGCTTCATCGTTGATCACCGCCACCGGCCCGCCGCGGGCGGAAATGCGCTCCTCAAAATTGTCCGCCGCCAGCTTCTCGGTCGGCGGCCTCGGCCCCATCACCGCCGTCATCACGTCCGGCTCCCCGCCGTCATCGCCGGCGCGCTCGTAGAACTGCTGGACATTCGCCAGAAACAGGGCGCCCACCGAGCCGCCTCGTTCGCTCTCGCCGCGCATGTAGCACTGGAGATCCCAGAAAACCCGCAGTTCGTCGGGAATCACTGGATCGCTCCGGAAGATGGCGCCGCCCTCGAAATCCGTCCGCAACCGCTCGTACACGATCACGTTCGGCGCGATCACGAGGAACGTCTTCGCGAAATCGTCACGGGCTTCGGCCGCGGCGTTGAAGAACTGCCAGGCAATCACTAGCGCCATCACCTTCGTTTTGCCGCTGCCCGTCGCCATCTTCACGCAATACCGGGCGAACTCGTCATATTGCAGCAGCCGCAGATCGCTCCGCACGGCGTAGCTCTCCACCAGGCTGCGATTACGCCGCACGCCGGCCACTTCGTACAGGTAGATGATCGTCTCGGTCGCTCCGCGCTGGAAATAGTGGTAGGCAAACTTCCGCCCGCTGGGCAGCCGATGGTCGGTCAGGAACCAGTGATGCAGGAGGATCCTCGTGGTGTTCGTCACCCCCTTGTATCCGCCCTCGCGCCACGCCTTCACCGCTTCGCGGATGGCGGCCACACAGGGCGCGGTGGAAACCCGCGCGTCCAGCAAGCCGAGTTGCTCAACATTCTCTTTCACGTGGCGCGGCATTATTATTCATCCCCGTAATCTGAAAGAGCCTACTCTTATCCCGCCGCCCTCAATTCGATGGATACTAAACATTGCTCCGCAGGTATCACAGCGACACTGTCTCGTCGCTCCGACGTAAGTTCCAAGCAATTCTTCGATTTCGGTTTTGCAATTAGGGCAAGCGACCCTTTCCAGCACTGGTTTATCAGACTCTATTTCAGCCTCTGTTGGTAAGTGAGATTTTCGCGTAATAATACCCTGTGCAGTTCTATGAACATGAAACTTATTCGAGCAGGCTTTGCAGATGGGGAGAGCCGAGGAATTTACATATTCACCCAAGTAACATTGAACTTCTACCCGACAAAATGGGCAATCAACGGCCACATTCGTTGCTTGTTGAATCCGTGTCTCTTCCTTTTTAATTTCGTCAACCGAAGTGCTCTTAACTTTGAGAAGTTCCAGGAGAGTGCTTAACGAGACGATGTAAAAGGAGCTTCCCGATGATGCCCGGCGGAACTCATCTACAAGCTCATATCTAGGCAAAAATCCAACCCCATCAGCACGATGTTGCCAATCTGCCTTTTCATCGCCGCTCACAAATATTATGCCCTTCTTATTCTTTGCGCCGATTTCAAGGATTGTCTTCCATATCAAGAAGTCTCCAATTCCTAAATCGTCTTTTGCTGAATCTTTATAGCCCGGAGGAATCAGAAGTCTCTGTCGCTTAAGAAGCTCCGCCAGTGTTGCCTCCCTGTTACATTGCGGCTCTACTATTGTATCGGCGGTGAATACATCTCGATAAGCTGTATTCACAGGATCGTTCCATTCCCACAAACGTATCTTCCTAAGAAGAGCCGCGTGAGTTTTTTTGAGTTCGGTATTATTTTTGATCGCCTCGTTTATCTGCTGGTACTCCTCTACACCCTCCAATATCGGAAAAGACAGTTTTTCCATACCAACGTACTTTCCTATTTTTTCGGCGAGGCCATGTTGTAATTCAGACAACTTATTCGGCCTGTTCTTGACGAACTCCCGCGCAACTTGGGCTGGAAGAAATAGCCTGCGCTTTTCCTTTAAGTGTTTGAAAATTGCGACGATTTCCTTTAAGCTGCTCGCCCCTGCGCCATAGGGGAGCAAGAGCACATTTGTGTCGAGAACAATGTCGGCTGTTTTGATTGCATCTTCGATGGAGCCAATGCGCTCAACAAAAGCGTCAGCCGCATTAGGTAAAACATCATTCGCAAGGAACACCCGTTCGATTGAACAGTCCTTTTGTTCCGATTCAGTTTTTGACTCAGGCTTTTGTGGTTTTTGCGGCTCGCTCATAGAAAGCTCCCTTTTTGCTATTTCACCTTCAACTTCACTGACTTCGTCGTGTCGTTGCCGAGGATATCAATCACCTTCACCACGACTTTATACTCGCCGGCCTCGGCGTAGGCGTGCGCCGCTTCCAGCGTCAAGGTCGCGTCCTGGCGCGTCCGATACGCCTGCCACTCATTGTGGAAGGTGTCGCCCTTGTTGTCCCAGTCCACGGCCCAGTAATCCACCCATTGGCTCCAATGCTTGACCGCCGTCCGCGCCTCCTCCGGCACGTCGTCAGGCGGGATGACGAATTCCGTCAGTTTCAGCGTGGCTTCCCGCTTTGTCACCTTCAAGTCCACGCTCAAGGCCCCCAGCTCGAAAAACTTGATGTCCCCCTGCTCCACGGCCCGCTTGTCCATCACGTCGCGCGGGATGCGGATGAATTTCATTTGAATGTTCGCCGCGGCGGCCTGCTGGCGGGCCACTTCGTTCAACTCAAAAGCAAAATCCCAGCCGAGCACATCCACGCCGTTGCGGGCGGGAGCGTCCGCGCCCTTGCCGATGGACTTCTTGAACTCGGCGGCGATCTGCGCCACATCGCCCGTCGTCACCGGCCCGTCCACCGCGCCGACATGAACCATGCGCCCGGCCCGCAGGCCATGCAGCCAGGTATAACCCTGGACGGGCTTGGCGTTGTAAAGCTTGAGGAGGAACTCGACGTAGGCACGATGCCGCTGCTGAGAATCGGCGAATGGGGGAGACGGCGAATCGGCGACGACCCTCGCCGTTTCCCCCTCTCCCCGTTTCTCCGTGTCCGGGAATTGGGCCGCCTGCCACATCTGTCGCTCGTATTTGCCGAGGTTTTGGACCACGAACGGCCGCACGCCAGGAATCCCCAGCAACCGCTTCCGCGCCGTGTGAATGGAAAAACGCCCCAGGTCGCCGGTGATCCAGCGCCGCTTCAACTTCTCCGCCACGGCCGCTGTCGTGCCGCTGCCGCAGAAACAGTCCAGAACAAGGTCGCCTTCATTCGTGGACGCTTTGAGGATGCGCTCGAGTAAGCCTTCCGGTTTTTGAGTGCGATAATCGACTCGCTCGACTGCTTGGGAGTTGACGGGATTGAGGTCCGTCCAGACCGAGTCCAAAGGCCGCCCCTTGGACTCGTCAAGATACCGTTTCAATTGAGGACGTTTGGTCTTGTCGCTTGGACACCAGATTCTCCCTTCCGCATCCAGTCGCGCCATCGTTTCTTTGCTGTAGCGCCAACCTTTTTCCGGTGGCGGAAAGCCCTTCCAAACGTAGGTCATGTTTGGGCGCGGATTTGGACTCGTGATATTGTCGAGCCGGTAGCGCCGGCCCTTTTCATCTACGTGGCAATATTTGGTGGTTTCGTAATCCTCACTGTGCTCGGTGTATTGCGGATTCCAGGTAAACTGTGGCGTCTTCGTGTAGAAAAAGATTACGTCGTGAACATGATTGTAGGTCATGGAGTCGCTGTGCGCTGAAGTGCGCTTCCATATGATCTCATTCAAACAGCCGTCCTGACCAAACACTTCATCTAAGACGCACTTGGCATAGTGACCAACATGCCAATCCAGATGCACGTAAATGCTGCCGTTTTCGTGCAGCAGTTCATGGAGCAGCACGGCGGTTTCGTAGAACCATTGGAGGTAAGAGTCGAGTCCGCGGCCCCAGGTGTCGCGATACGCCTTTTGCTCGATGATACTCGGCTCCTTGGTGAAGGCGAAGGAGTCGTCTTCGGCCGCGTCCGGGTGATCCGGCACGTTCGCGGTGAAGGAGAAATCCGCGCCGGTGTCGAACGGCGGGTCAATGTAAATCAGGTTCACCTTGCCGGCGAACTCCGGCAGGAGGGAGGGCAGCACGTATTTCTTGTCGCCCCATATCAGCCGGTTGCGCCACGGCTTCTTCTCCGTGATCCGGCCGGCGAACAGCGCCAGCGCGTCCCGGTCCGCCGCGCTCTCGTTGACCGTCTCGACGGTCTGGAACGGCAGCACCACGCGCACGGGCGCCACGCGCTGGCCGGCGGCGTCATACTTGCCTTCCCAGACCAGTTCCGTCCGTTTCACCGCCAGCGGATGCACCGCCGGCGGTCCTGTTCGCTCTTCATCCACCATGTGCGCAAGCGTTAAACCGTTCGCCCAGACAGGCAAAGTTGAATTGCCGCGAACCACAAACCGTCCCACCACCTGCCCTGCCTCCAGAACCACAATCCTACCGTATGCACGTGAACGGGGCCTCGCTGAAGCGAACGGCCGCGTTACTCTTTGAAATGCAGGTAGATTTTGCGTTGCGAACTATCAGCGCTGCCGCACTGAGCAAGAAGGGTCAACATCTGAGAGAATAGAAGCAGAGGAACCTCTGTCTTGGCCTCCTCCCATAGTTCCGCGGTTGTCGGCATAACCACGGGATTTGACCGCAGACCCTTAGCGATGATAGCGTTCAGCATTGTTGGACCGAGGCGATTATCTTCCAAACATTTATGAATTTGTTCCGTGAGGATGCGATCGAACACTGTACGCCGCAGCGCCCTCCTACCCGCCTCGCTGAGATCTCCCCTCTCATCGATCAATCGAAGCGTCCCGCAAATATTGACCGTCCTTCGCACACCTCGCCTTGAAACCTCCTGCACGAACGAATCATGCTCCTTGTCGTATTGTTTGGTCAGGAAGTTTGGTGCTCGCTGAAGAATGATTTCCCTTCTTAGCTCCACCAACGAAGTGACGTTCACTCCCCTAGCAGTCTCCAAAACAACTTGAATCTTGCGGTATAGAGAAAACTCGCTGGGCATGAGTACACTCCAAGTCTATCTGTGAAATCCGCTCAAAACCTCCAGAAAACGGTCACGGATCGCGGGTCTCAGTTGGCTGCTGCTACCTACATAAACACCATCCAATTCCGATGGAAATCCTAGTATGTTATGCTTCCCGAATCCCGATATGCCCTCGTCCCACGCATGTTTCATCTCGCGAGCTTTGCTCGATCGTGGCTGACTCCTCTCATCTGAATGATCTCTAAAATAAGCGACGGCGGCAAGAACTTTCCCAACGGCCCGAGCTTGTTCGGCCCGCAAAGCCACAGCATTCATCTGCGCCGAATCAAAAATTGCGGATGCCTCAACCTGAGATCTGCTGAAAGCTGCCCTCACCAAGGCATCCTTCGTGTCGTTCAGAAAAAGACCGTATGCGCTTTCGTAGTCCTCCTTACGGTCAGCGCAGGACTTCTTGTAAGCTTCGTCGGCGTACTCGAGGATATCTTGCGCAACATCCAAAAAGGGCTGGCCATTCGCTATCCTAGAAACTGCAAGCGGTACAAGGTCTGTAACAATGACGTCGAACTCCAACTCTATGTCCCGCATTGTTTCCTGAAGATCCTCATGCGTGCCCAGCGCCCTTATTTCCGAGGTGCCTAAGCGTCGAACGACGTTATCGATGTCGTCTAGACATTTAACTTCTGCTCCAGAGAACCCCTCGAGTAGTTGGCTTCTTCTTTCAGGAGGCAACGTCGGGTGAACTTCTGTTTTGTAATGATTGGGGTAGGCTGTGCCTGCCTCAACGAATGGGTGAATATCGAAGTAGCGAATGCCTAAATCCTGGAGGCCGCACAAAATCTCTGCAAGGGTAACCGGTTTCTCAATGCCATCATAGCGCTGCGGTCTCTTTCCATGCTTTGCACGTTCAATGACGAACGGCGGTGGAAACGTAATCAGTTTCTGCGTGTCCATTTTCGGACGCGTTGCGTGCGCCCTTTCGTCACGCGCCCCATCTATTCTCCAAAGATTTTGCCACAGCCGGCACCAGAATAGCGCCAGCTTCTCAAATTCAATGATAGGAAGAACTCGGTTGTCAGGTTTGCCAAAGTGAAATTTACGTTTCCCGGTGTACTGCGCCCAACCGTGAAAGATGTAGCTCAAGGCACGCAGACTGCGCTCGCACTGCACACCCTCTCTCCCTGTACATACGGCAGAGAACAGGAAAGTTTGTGCGGGTTCAGTCGATTGCATCCGGAAGCCCCCATTGTGTAGTGTAACGACGAACGGCCTCGCTAACGATCTCGCCATCCGGCTCAAAAGTGCGTTCGACAAGTCTCACTCTGCCCAAGCCAGTCCCAGGCTGAACGTGTGTGACAAGCGTGGCTTGATCGATCAAAATATCAAACAATGTGCTCGTCGTAACCTTATCGCCGCGGAAGTGTTGTTCACCGATCTGGAAAACTTCCTCTGCCGTCAAACCGAATGGGTGAGGAGTCGAGTGATCAAGCAACCGCCAAAACTGTGCAATCCGTTTCCGATCCAAGTGATCGCTGATCATTTGAAGGAGTCCAATCGCCCTTTGATACAAGACTTCGTCCCTTAGCGGCGTTGCGGGAGATGATTCCGGCCGTTTCCCTTGAAGCTGAGATCCCTCGGACTGCGCCTCACGCTCGATCCTAGCGATCCACTTATTCAGATAACCTACATCCAACGTCGGATACATGACTCTCAGGTGTCCTAAGTGATACCCACTGCCGAGGCGACCGTGTTCGACGCTACCCGGCAGCGATACGGTGAATTCGTGGGGAGCGGCCGCGTAAAGATCTCTTAACACCCAGCGGAGCACACGCAACGCAGCTCTTAGACCAACCCCGTAGAAGCGGCCGCTGTCTGTGGCCTCGACCCCCACCACGCTTCTGCCCAAAAGGGTCGACACTTCCTGCTTGCAGTGCCAAACTTGAGCGGCAGGGATCGAGGGGAAGCAAATCGGTATCAAAGCAAATTCGCTACCAGACCGCTGGACCACACGGCACTTCTTCACAATGTTATCCGTCTTTGTTCCGTCAGGGAAATCTCCCGTTGGTAGGAGATGAATCGTGTCATCCTCGTAGAGGACAGTAATATTGACACGAGATCCTGCGGAAGTGAACACGGTTGCTCTTCCCGTCCGGCGCAGCGCCTTGACGAACTTGTCAAAATTTCCGACGATGTTTACTCGGATTTCCAGATGCTCGGTGTCAAGCATCAGCGAGCCAGAGTGTTGCAGCATCGTTACAATCTGCGTCCGCAGGTCGGTGTAGTCCTGAGTGTTCAGACAACGTCGATACCACGCATGTGGGATGATCGTTCCCTCAACTTCCGTGCCTCGGGAACTTTCCTCATGAACTGCGAAAACCGCCACGCGCAGATGATCGGGCGAGGCAACATCAACGCCGTGTTTCCTTAGCTCCCGTAGCAGTTCCGCCAGATGGACCCCTTTCTTCATCATATCGTCGAAGATGAGGATCCGTTTCCCCGACAACTCACCTGGCTGAAGTTGCTCGATTACCTTTGAAGAAACAACATCTTCCCAGCGCCACCGGATGGGATCCTCGGATTCCATGAGGGCGCGCAACACCGCTGTCCCTTTTCGTTCAAGGACAATGATCCGATCTGGTTTCCACAGCTGAATCTGGGAGTCCAGAAAACGCCTTATTGCCGCCTTTATCGGCACCGTTCCGAAGGCATCGATGTCAGCTTGCCTCGCGCCCCCGAAGAGCCCTTCATTTCCAATTCCCCAAATGTAGTCACTCGCGAGTGCGTTGTTCACTTCTCGCCTCCGATCCGTGTTCTGGCCTCGTAAAGGAAAACCAGTGCGTCCTGTGCGTTCATACGCCACAGCTCCGCGGTTCGCTTGACCAAATCGTCATATTCAGCCTCCTTCATCACGCCGTATTTCCTTTTAACCTCCGACCGTATCGTGTCCAGCGCCTGGTTTTCCACAACGTCCTTGAGCTTCGTGAAAAACACCTCAGCGTACATCGGAATCCACATAGCCTCGCGCAACTTCCAAATAGCGGTCCCCAACGTGTACGAGAATGAATCTTTCGCAGGTGAGACAAAATACGTAGTCTTCCCTTTGATTTTGCGTGATTTGAGTTGTTCGAGAAAATTCAAATAAAACTGCCGAAAATCCATGTCATTCAGGGAAAATCCGACAAAAACGAAGGCCGTGGCGTGGTGCAGAGCCGTCTTGAACTCCTCCATGAGCAGCGAAAAATTGTTAGTGGAGTATTGCGGCTCAGTGATCCGATAGTCGTCGTTATCGAGTTTCCCACGGAGATAAATGATTGGAAGCTTACCCTCCGCGCGACCCACACTTGTCGCGTTTTTCTCGGTTATTGGCACAGCTAGATCAGGTCCCAGCGCATCTTCCAGGAGGGTGTCATAGTTCGTGGTGAAGATTTGCCTGACGCGCGGCGGAACCCCGAGTAATGACAGAAAAGCAAAATGGCCGGCGTTTGGCTTCGGATGCGGATCCACTAGGATTCGTTTGAGGATCCTGGTCAGTTCAACTCGCCCACGCTTCTGTTCCACCGCATGCACAATGGCCTCGAAGGGGAACTCGCCCGCTAGATCTTTAAGTCGGTCCGCATCCGGCACCGCGCCACTGCTGGACTTCGGAAAAAACTCATCAAGCAAAGCCATCCCCAGCTCAAAACCTACAGGAACGTCACTATCACGGGACATTCCAGCTCCGAAAAGAAACTGCGCTCCTCCGTCGACCAAGGCTTGGGCGATTACCTTAAACGCATCATCAAGATCGTTGGCGTCTAAATTGTCGATGAATGGGGGGTAACCAGCGGCAGCCATAATAAGTCTTTCAACCCATGAAGGCCAGGCTCCGCTCCCTATGCCATTCTCGCGGAGAGCGCAAGTAAGCGCGCACGACTCGCAATTCTTCAGCGGCTAGGACTCCGCCAGAATCTGCTGCCTCCAACGCCGTTGACATGTCAGTTACCGCGTGCAGTCGAATGCCTTTTTCCTGCAAAGCTTCTCGCCCCCCTTGTTGGCGATCAAATAGCACCAGAACATCAACCACTGTGCCCCCAGCATCATTTATGCCCTTGACGAAGTGCAGCTTGCTTCCAGCGTCAGTGATCAAATCCTCCACCAGGAGCACACGAGCGCCAGAGGTCAGAGCGCCTTCCACAAGGGACGAAAGCCCATGCTCCTTTGCTGCCTTGCGAACATAGACCATCGGTTTGCCAAATGAGCGCGCGAGGAAGGCGGCAAAAGGAATACCTGCCGTCTCACCGCCGGCCAAAACATCGAAGCTGATGTTTTCTGATTCAACCAACGTCCGGGCTGCAGCCGCAAACAGATCAGCGAACGCGACCGAGGAGATCAATCGGCGGCAGTTCACGTAGATCGGACTGTAATTGCCCGACGTCAACTTGAATGGCTGATCAAGATTTACCTTCACTGCGCCGAGTTGCCAAAGCTGAAGCGCGGCAGCCCGCCGAATATTGGCCAGGATTTCTTGGGTCAAGTCAGGCATTTTTCACCTCCTGAACGAAAGCCTGCAAGGCAGTGCGAGGTTCTTTCGCCCCGTAAATGGCCGAACCGATTATCGCAAAATGGCGGTGCGGTGTCGCAGCCCAGAAGGCGCCCTTGAGGTCCCCGCCCTGCGAGCCGATGCCCGGCATAAAGACACCAGCCGACTCGACGGAAGCCAGAACGCCAGTCGAGAAGCGCCGAACGATTTCAGGCTTGGTGCCCGGCAAGACGAAATCCTTGACGCCGAGCTCGATTGCTGTCCGCGCCATTGCGTCGGGAGCGTCATCAACGATGTACCCGCCCTCGGATTTGAGGTAAGCCTCGTGCGTCATGACGAGGCCCACGATGGGCGTCAGGCCGCACCGAAACGCGCCAACCACGAATCCCTCAAGAGTCTTTGGCCCCGCTTGCGGGAAGAAAATGACCCCCTTCACGCCAGCATCGCGGCACACCGCGGCAAAGGGTCCACCCATCTGCGGAATGTCCGTCCCGGCCTTCTGGTGGTCGTAAATCACAGGCACAGCGGAGATGCGCGCAATCGCGTCCACCACCGCCGGCAGGCCGTGCCTCAGTCCAAGGGAGAAGCCAATCTTGATCGCGACGACCTCAGGCACCCCGGCACAAGCCGCCACGAGACGGCGAAGTTCATCAAGGCCGGCAACGTCTGCGGCCACAATAACCCCTGTCCGCGCCTGAATTAACGGCACGGTGGCGCTCATGATCGGCCTTTCAAACACATGGCCATTCCTCCGAACAAACGACCGCCGTTTGCCCGTGGGGTTGGTAATTCAACCCCTTCATGCACACCGATGCAAGCCCGAATTACCCGTGAGTTATTCACAACCCGATCTTGCCGCAGGAAACAACGAAAACCATTCACCCGGAATGCTTTCGGCGGCGCAGCAAGTTCCCGTAGGCCGACCGCCATTGGATCGGCCGCCTGCTCCACCGCCGTCGGAAACTCGCTGGTGTTCATGTTCGTCATGGTGCGATAGCTTCGACGGGCTTGATGGGATCAACCACCGGGCTCGCCGCCGCTGCCAGGGACGTTTGCAGAACCGCCAACCGGGCTTCCAAGGCCGCAATCTCCGCCTTGACCGCCGCGACCGCCGGGTCGTCCGGCTCGCCAGGAAGCGACGCCTCCCCCAACGCCAGCAGCACCGCCACCGCGTCAGCTTGCGCCGCGCCAAGGCCCTCGACGGGCAGGATCGTAACAGCCGAACGCCCCGACTTGTCGAGGGACTGCACCAGCACCAGCTTCGGCTCCGGTCGCAAAATCATTTGGTCCAGTTGCATGGGTCAAGTCAACGCGCTATTCACCGTCAACGTCGTTCCGGTGAGCGTGACGCTGCCGCTCGGCGAGAGGTTGGCCACGCAAGGCGTGTAGAGGTACACAATCGCGCCACCGCCGGTGCTGATCGAGTAAGAGGCGGCAGCGTTGGAGACAAAGGAGCAGTTCGCGAACCGCAGGTACCCACTCCCCGCCGTGATATAGACGGCAATCCCGCTACTCGTGGCCAACGTGCTGACAATGCGCGCGTCATGGACCCGGCACGTCCCCGAGGCGCAGTTGCACTCGATGGCATAGTTGACGCTCGACGAAATCTCGTAAGCCGTCACCAGGAGCGTCCCGCCGGTGAAACGAAGGCCCTTGCCGCCCGAGGAGGAGATGTACCGCGCAACGATCTCCGCCGTGCCCGACACAATCTCAACCGCGTTGCCGCCGGCCGTGCTGATTTTGTGACAGTAGATGTTGAGAAGCGCGCTGGTGCCGTTGCAATAGACGCAGTTCGCCGACGTGGTCTTGAGCTCGTTGCAACGGACGAAAACCGTTCCTTGCACATCGAAGCACGCGCCAAGACCCTCAATCCGGTCGAATTCCATCTTCAAACTGTCCGTGGAGTAGCCGCTCTTGACGACGGTTTGCGGCGAACTTTCACTCGTCACCTTGAACACCCCGAACCCCGAGACACGGAAGGTGCAAGCCACGCCCGCCGTGGTCGTGTCGAAAATCCCGCCCGTGGCCGTCCCCGCATACGAGATGATCGCGCCATTGAAGAAGTGCCAGTTGACGCCGTTCTTGGCCAGGTTCTTCTCATTGTAGGTGCCCGGCAGCACCATGATGGTGTCGCCGCTCACCGCCGCGTTCTTGGCCGCCGTCAGCGTCAGGAACGGCAATTGCACCTGCCCCCGCTGGCCCTTCGAGTCGTTCCCGTTGACGGCATCCACCCACACCAGCGAGCCGGTCAGGGCCACGTTCGTAAGGGCCGAGGCAAGCTGCCAGCCCCCCGCAACCACGCCATCATGCACGACCAAGGTTTTCTTGGTCGTGTCCATCGTCACCTCGCCCAGGGCGCCCGTGAACGTCGCGTGCTGCGTGGTCGTGCCCCGCCGGAATTGAACTTGCTTCGGCATAAATCAGGATTGCCAGTCATCAAACATGGTTGCCGCCGTCAAATCGCCCCGCTCATCGGCGGAATCCGCCAAAGTGAGGTCGCCAAAATCCGCGCTGTTCGAGCGCCGCACCTGCAACGTCCAATACACCCCCGTCGGGCTGCACCGGGCCGCCACGACGACCCGCCGGAGCCCGGACAGGTTTTCCGTTATCACGTCGCCCGCGGCCGGCGCCACAATGCCCGCCAGGTCGGAGGACCGGACATAGGCTTTCTCATCCCCCAGGAGCACCGCCGAACCGTCAATGTCTTGCGAGTGGTAGTCCACGAACAGCACATTCACCGGCGCTTCCAGCGTCGAAACATCTAGGAGCCCGGTGCCCGGCCCGGTCAGCGTCTTGTCGAAAACGCAGGCCCGCACCAACTCCCCCGCCAGGTCGAAGGCCAGATCGATCTCCCGGCCAATCAGATTCCCAAGAGCAACCGCGTTCATGCCCGTACCAGCCGCGCCACGCCGCTACCACTACCGAGGTACTCACCGAACCGGCCGAGCATGGACTGCACCAGACGCGGCACCGCCGGCTCCTTGTCCTTCGGATCGAAATCCAGCCGCAGCGCGCCCTCGATCCGCAGCATCCTTAACCCCTCGCCCATCGGGTCCGCCGTCCGATCCGCCTCCAACAGCGTCCGCGCCAGCTCGCACGCCGCCTGCACGACCACCGCCGGCACGGTCGTCTCATCCAGAAACGGCCCCACAACGACGAGCAAGCCCGGCACGTACCCCGGCTCCGCATCCGGGTCGCGGCACTCCGCCCGCGGCCATTGCAGGGCTTGAGTACTCACCCGCTTGAAACCGTTGAACCGGAAGTAGGAATCAATCAGCCGGGTGGCCATCGCCAACCCGGCCTCCTTGCTGGCCGTCGTCGCCGCCGTCCAGGCCGAGGCATACAGATGCCCGTCATGGTAAGCGTCGCCATCCGCCGCGTCCGCGTAGGTGTTGGCCGTCGCCAGCCCGCTGCCATCTTCCTTGACGAGAACGAGAGACATATCACTTCCGCGGCCGCACCACCACCCGCCGACGGCGGATCACCGAATGCCGCCGCACGAGGATGGCTTTGCCGAACCGCGGCCAATCAAGCTGCTTTGCGCGCGGCTTCATGGCTGCGTTTGCCCTCGGGCTTCGCCACGGGCGCCACGGGCGCCGGTGGTTCAGGGACCGCCCCCGGCGTTGGCGGAGGCACGGCCGGCGGTGAGGCCGCCGGCACAGCCGGCGCGGCTTGGTCATCCACCGGGAGCAGTGGACGCCGCACGCGCCGGATGATGGGATAGAGGCCGGTCATATCGCGTTCGTTCCAATGGCGACCTGCTTCCAGTTCGAGCCATCGCTCAGGGCCACGCACGGCACGCCGCCTGTGCCGCCGGCCGACAGGTAGATGAAGGCACCAGGGTTTTTCGCCGGCGTGATGCCCGCGGCTGTCAGCGAGGCAACATTCGTGAACCCAGCCCCTTTCAGGTTCAGTTGCTCGCCACTGCGAATCTTCGCGAAACTCCAAGGAATGTCTTTGCCCATAATTCCAATTCCAATTCCCGAATTTCAAATTCCGAGCTTCAACTTCGACAGTCGAAACTCGTCACTCGCACTTCGTTAGAGATTATGCGTCACCAGCACAATCCGAACGTTCTTGTTCTCGAACACCCGGGTCCAGTTCGCCCCCGTTTCCAGTTCCGCGTTCGTCGGCGAGTCGCCCGCCACGCTCGAACTGGTGAACCGCACCCCCCGCGGATGCAGGATGTACCGCCGCCGGTTGATGAGCACCGTATCGCTGGCCAGCGCATCCCGGTAAAGTTCGACACCTTCCGTGCCGATACCCCCCTGCAACGGCGTCGAGTCCAGCGGGGCCGCGCCCTTCGCGAACGCCCCCGGGCCGAACAGGTAGGTGTAATAGACGTAGCCGTCCGTCGTCCCCGCACGCACCGTCAGGTTGTCGTCCACCACCACCCGCCGCCCTTGGAAGGTGCGGATGGACGCCTTGCCCTCGCTGTCCGGGATGAAGTCAATCAGATCCAGCTTCCGCAGCGCGGCTTCCGTCGCCGAGTGCATCGCCACCGCCACCAGGCGGTCCGCGCAATCCCCCAGCTTCGCCGTGGCATCCACGAACGTTGCCCCGTTCAACCGCGTCGCCGAGGACTGCCCCGCCACGCTCTCCGAGTGAATCGCCAGCAGGTTGCCGCTCATGCTCCCAGCCAGGAACATCCCCTTGAGGCAGGACACCACCAGGCCCTCGTCAATCCGCGCCCAGTAGCCCCCCACCAGTTCCCCGATCGCCGCCATCGGGTCGTCCCCCGAGATGACCTTGGCCAACTGATTCACCGACCACGCCTGCGCGTCGTTGTGAATCCGCGCCGTGTCCTTGTCCGCCGCGATCTTGTTCACCGAGAGCGACGCCGAATCGCTCAGGAGTTGCCGGGTCGCGCTCAGGTCGTTCCAGAACGGCATTTCCACCGTCCGCCCGCCGCCCCCCGCCAACTCGTCAAACACCGGATTGTGCTCCACGATGCCACAGTCCCCGAAGTGCGACAGTTCCGCCGTCCGCTGAATCGCGTACCGCTCGAAGGTCGTCGGAATGATGATGTCCGCAATTGCCGTCTTAGCCATAATTCAGTCTCCAGTTGTCGCGGCGGCTCCGTAGAGCACCGCTGGTTGTTCTCCCTCTCCGCCTCGACCGGGGAGAGGGTTAGGGTGAGGTGTCGCGGTTTCCATTCCGCAATCCCCGTTCCCCGTTCCGCGTTCAGGCGGCTGCTTTCAACCGCGCCGCCAGCGCCGGGTCGGATTTCGTTAGCTTCATCTGTTCCGTCAGGTTCCAGGTTTCCTTCCGGAACGGATTCTTGCCGGTTCCCTTGCCGGCTCCACCGGAGCCGTTGCCGGCGGCACCGCCACCGGCATTCGATTCAAACAGATGCGGAGCGTCGGACACCTGGCCCTCAATCCACTCCGCCAACGACAGAGGCGTCACGCCATCCTTGCCCACCCGGACCGTCTGGCCATCCGCCTCCAACGCCTGGGGAACCCCGTTCACCAGGCGGAAAGTATTTCGCGCCCGCGCCGTGATGTCGGGGATGGCCGTCGGGCGCAGACCGCGCTTCGTGGCCTCAGTCACCACCGCTTGATCAATCTGAATCGCGGTCAGGCGGGCATTGAGCGCGTTGCGCTCCGAAGTCACACCCGCGAGCTGCTTGTCGAACTCCGCCTTGAGCGTTCGCACCCGCCCCTCGAAGACCTTTTCGATCTCGCCCGCCTTGAGCTGCTGCGCCTCTTCCAGCTTCCGCTTGTCCTCTGCCAGCTTGCGGACCTCGTCCGGGTCAATCCCCGCGAAACGCTCTTTCAGTTCGTCGCGCTCCTTGATCAGCGCCACGTTGTTGGTGCGAAATTCCTCCAACTTCGTTTTCTCGACTGCGCCCTCGGCATCCAGCACCCAGGCACCGTCCCGCTCCACGTAGAGCGATTGCAGTTCCGCCGGGACTTCATCCTTGGACTTCACTTTGAATTTCAATGGCATAAATGGTTTCCCCCTCTCACGTTGCCGCGTTCGCATTCGCATCCGTCAAAGCCGCGACCTTGACCGCCGCCTTGTCGCCCGCAATCAACCGGGCTTCCTCCTCGTTCGTCCGCCCATCCGGCAGAATCTCACCCTTGCGGAATAGTTCCTGCATCGAGTCCTGGCTCAGCGCGCCCGACTGCCACGACTTCACCGCGGCCAACATTTCCGGCGCGCTCATCGTGCTGCTGCTGAAATCCGTGTTCAGTTCCACCAACGCCTGAGCGTCCGTGATCGAGTCCGGCAGTTCCTCGGTCGAGTTCCACCAGAACGCCCAGCGCAACACCTGTGTCAGGCTCTCACTCACGCTGCTGGCGATGCTGCTCAACACGCTGTTCTCCCCGCTCTGCCGCAGTTCAATCGCGTCCGCCGTTTCACCCACCCGTTTCTGCTCCTCCAGCAACCGCGACCCCAGCACCGCCATCAAGCGCTCATCGCGGTCCATCGCCCGCTCGAATGTGGACAACCCCTGTCCGGTGAACTCCAGGAAGCCCGCCGTGGCACCGACCGTCTCGGTTGTCCAGGCCGTGCTGCTGCCAATGCGCAGCGTCGCCGTTTTGTCAAAGCCGCTCACCCAGGCCGTGGGCAGGGCGGTGAAATGAATTCCGTGTTTGTAGTCCGCATCCAGGCGGTAATGGTCGAGGTTCACCGCGATCATGTCGCCCAGTGGCAGCTTGTCCACGGCCGGTCGGGAATGACGCGGCCCATGAAACACGAACGGCAGCGACGGCAACGGCTTGCCCCGGCGCAGAGGAATCCGCGTTTCCACCAACACCCACTCCCGCTTGTCCTGTCCGGACTTCGCTTCCGCCTTGCGCCAGAGTTCCACCTGGCAGGAATACGGTTTGCGTTTGGACGCTCCCGCATCCGCGCCGGCCACCAGCCGCAAAACCCGGATTTGCTCGACCGCGTCTCCCTCTCCGCCCTGGGGAGAGGGCTGGGGAGAGGTGCTTCCGCCCTGGGGAGAGGTGCCCCCACCCGCCGCCTCCATCGGCTCATGCAGCACCACGAGCGTTGGAATGTTCCGACCGTTGATGCGTTCCACCCGCCAGTTGAGGATGCTCTCCGCCCGATACATCGTGGCATAGACGCGATCCTCGACCTCGCCTTCCCAATCCACCAGCGTCCCGGCCCGCCCCACCGCGATGATTTCCGACACGATGTTCTTGGCGTAGCCAAAGAGGGAAGTCCCCAGCATGTCCACGTCGTTACGGAACGCGGCCAGCGCGGCGCCGACACCTTGCGCCTCATCCGGCAGCCGGACCAGTGGCGCCCGCCGGAAGATCAGCCCGACGAAACAATCCGCCGTCCGCGCCGTGGCGTTGAAGAAGGAAGCGCGCCCCGCGTAGGCGGCATACTCATCATCCGCTTGCGAATCCAGGCGCGGCAGGTACCGCTCGCGGCCAGCCCTCACGGCATCTTCGCCCGCGATCACATCCCGCGCTCGGGACCAGGCCCCGGCGTTCGCGTCATATTCGCCATGTGTGGCGTCCACTGCCATACACACGGCAAATACCGCATCAGCCCCTCCGTGTCAAGTGTTACGCGTTGCGCCTCAATGGCTTATGCACTTTGCTGCCGCTCGTTTCGCCCCCGTGCCGGTCGTTTCCGCATCCCCTGAAATCTGAAATTTCCAATCCTCCAATCCTGCAAGCGGTGCCAGAAGCGCACACCGCGCAACACCTCCACCGCCCACCGTACAGAAGCCCTTCAGATCAAGCTTGCTACGGCAGGCCCAACCGGATACAGTCCATCCCATGAAAAGCCACCTGCAACTTCCGCTTCCGGCCCTGGCTTTGTCCCAATAACACTATCGAGAACAATCCCCAAATCGTATGCCCGCTGACATCTACCAACCGCTTACCCGGATTGCCCTGTTTTACGACGGGACGTACTTCATGAATGCCTCGCAGTACTTCAGCAAGCAGCACGCTCGCAAGGCATTTATGACTTTTACCGGATTCCACGAGTACGTGCGCCACAAGGTGGCGGAGAGAGAACGCAGGGATGTGGCCTTTTGCCAGATTGTTGAGGCGCATTTTTTCCGAGGGCGGTTTTCGCTCACCTCCGCACAGCAGAAGCAAGCCTTGGAGGCTGACCGTTTCGTGGACCAATTACTCATGTACGCAGGGATTGTCACTCATTACTATCCGATGAACGAATCGGTGACTCCTCCAGAGGAGAAGGGAATTGACGTTTGGCTGTCTCTTGAAGCGTACGACCTGGCAGTCCATAAGAGATTCGACGTCCTGGCGTTGTGTTCTGGTGATCAGGATTTTGTTCCCTTGGTTCGCAAGGTCAACGGGATCGGCACCCGAGTCATGATTATCGGGATGGAGGCTGACTGGGAGCACAACGGGAAGAAACACAACATGCACACATCCCAAGCCTTGATTGACGAAGCATCCTACCCGATCATCCTGAACACTGAGATTGACTCGAAGACGGCGAAGGGAGACAGAATTATTGATGGCCTATTCCGAAAATAGTCTCGAAGCAGATGGCCCAGCAAACGGGAGCCAGGTGATTAGCTCAGAGACAAATCCAGCGTCATCCTCGGCTAGCTCCCGTCGCTGACCTGAAAGTCCCGGCACAAAGAAGGAAAAAACCCGAAATGGCGAAATACCACTATATGGCGAAAGCTGCGCATCTGGCCGTCATGGCAGAACTCGCAGCCAGGGATTACAATGTTGCCATGCCGGAGATCGACATCGGGGACGACATCTTCGCTGTCAATGATACATCAGGGAACTTCTGGCGTGTGCAGGTCAAGTACGGGAAACTGAAAGTACAGAAGAAATCGATTGCCGCGATATTCTCATGTCGCGAGGACCAACTCCAAAAGCCGGACACGCCGGAGTTGTACTACGTCTTCGTGTTCAGAACGGATGATGGATGGCGGTACGTCGTCTTCTCGCGAGACAGTCTGAACACGCACTACAAGTCAAACGGTTTTGGAACACGGTTCATTCAGAAGAAGACCCAGCAACCTTACGTCAATTTCCGAGTGACAGTGTCAGGTGCGTCAGCATGGTACGGATCTGGAAGGGACAGGAAGGATGTGTCTAGCCAGATTAGCAAATGGACCGACATCCCCCACAACTGAGCCCGAACAACGCCTTGCTCGGTACGGTGTTGCCGCGCCGCCCGAGAAGGGCCGCACTGCATGAACCGCCTGGACACCCAGTATAAACGCCAGACAAATCGCGATAGCGATATTTATTACGAAGTGGAGCTTTACGTCGAAGGCCAACGATTCACCTACACGGTTCGTATGTTTGAGGCTTCTCTCGCCGAGGGCCTAGCCAGCAAGGAACTATGACATGATGAGAGGTGTCTTGTGAGTGGATATGTTTGTTTTAGATGCGGGAGGACTAATCCAACCGACCTCTGTCCGCATTGTGCTGCGGCTGACGAAGAGTACGCGGCAGAGCAACGACACAACGATCTTATTAGGTCTCAGGAAGAGGCGCTTCACAAGCAACAGAATCCGGGAGACTACGATTGTCCACATTGCCTCTATCGAACGCTAAAACTCGGCGCCTCAAGGTGCCCAATGTGTCATGGGCAAATCGGTGCTGAATTCTGGCGCCTGATTCAACAGGATAAGCAGAGGCGAGAAGAGCAGGCCGAGCGAGAACGGCGAAGGAGGGCCGCTGAAGAAGAAGTAAGAAGGCAGCAAAGGGAGGTTGAAGAGGAGAAAAGACGGATTGAGTGGGAGAAGGCTGCCCCCGCAAGGGAGGCGGAGGCTGCAAGGCAGGAGCATGAACGGGCAATAACGGAATACAAGAAAGAATTGCCTCAACTTCGGCAGTATATCGGCCTTGGCCTGTGCTGGGGGATCGTGGTCTGGTTCCTGGTTGGCTGTGCCGTTGCGTATGGGACCTGGTTGTATTATGGGGTTGGACTCGGAAGAAGTGACTTCTCGGCAGGTACATACGGCTTTACGGTTGGGGCCATTTGCGCTGGAGCCATTTTGGTCCTATTTCTGGTCGGTTTTGCTGTAGAGTTGAGGCGGGTTAAGCACAAATGGTCGTCAAAAGTGGGCAACGGTTGAGTGCGTGCGGGTTGCCGGTGCGCTGACGTAAAGAGCGTCGGCTTGGTGACTGGGGCCTTGTTGTGATCATCTTCCCCGCAACTCTCAGTTCTCACTATTGACACTTCGGCAAACCCCCCAAGCAGTCCCCGGCAACCGCTACTCGCCCCCAACGCTTCGTTCGCCCGACCGCCGGCAGGGCGCGCGCCAGCCCGGCTGAGTAGGTAATCGAATCATCCAGAGCCGGGCTGTCACGCCCCCTGCACCTTCGGCGGTCGGGCTGCCACTCCGCGGCACCGAGAAGATGGTAATGGACTCCTTCGGGCTGGCGGGTAGCTGTGTCCCCCACTCGCACCTACTCCCGGTGCCCGCGGCCCCTTCATGCGTGGTGTGTCTCAGGGAATGGGTGATGAGACACACCACGCATTTATCGTCAGGGGCCGCTAGGGCTTGGCACCGCTACTTAGGCGTTCGTTGGGAGCGGTTTCAGGGTCGGGTGGCACGTCACTACTACACACATGTCACTTGGCCCGTGCGTTTCTGGCGGGCGTGCGGTTGTCCTGCGGAGTATCGGCCGTCATTACCTTGGTGGCAGCCGTTCGTCTGGCGCTGGCTCGTCGTCACGGGCTGGTTGCGTTAGCAGTTCGCCGCCGTCTCCCGCTTCGCGCCTTCCGCCGCCGGTTTGCACAACTCGCCCCTTGCAATTCGTAACTCGAAACTCCCTCGCCAGTCCAGCGCCCTCAACCGACAATGTTGGCTCGCGTCGCTCGAAAAACAGAGTGTTCCCCCTTTGCTCGCCGACTCGCGCCGGGGTCAATTGGAAGCGCGCACCGACGGAGGCCCCTCCAACTCGAACGTCGGTCGCCGCGCGCGTCATGCTACGCTCATGCCCGGCGGCTCGCTGCTCGCCAAGCCGGGCACCGGGCCGCCCATAGGAGCCAGGAAGTCAGGCTCGGCGGCCCTTTCGCTACAGCGCGCGCGGAGCGGAAGTCACCCCAGTTCGGACATCCCCGTTCCAATCCTAGCCTGCCCGTCGTTCGGAGGATTCAGGCGCGCTGTGCATGACGATGAGAAGATGGCGCCTACGGCGGGGAATACGAAACCGGACGACCCGAAGTGCACAGATCGAGTCTGCCGCCTGCTGACCTGACCACCGCCACGGCCCGGCAGACTCCCTCGAAACTCGTCCGTCCGCCCAGCCGACGCAGACGGCAGAGAACGGTACGATTGGCCGCCAAGAGCCGCGGGTTGTGCTCGCCTGGCGCTACAGACTCCGTCCGCTGGGCGTACCGCAACATCCCACGGCACTTGGCTGGCCAGAAGACGCCTGACTCGCCACCATCGCAGCCGCGAGATCGCTTCGTTTCGAGGACATCCACTCCGCGACCCTCGCACCCGCGCTCTTGGCGAGACAGGCAAGGCCGACACCCGGCGGCGTGAGCACGGCCAGTTCCGCTTCGGCTACGGTTCTCATGCTTCCGAGCCTGTGCCTACGCGGACCCGGCCGACCTCATCGCCGCCAACTCAGAGTGCCTGCCACCGCGCCCCAAAAGCTCGCCCGGAGGCAGGACCCGGCCCCGCGCCGCACAGACACCGCCCGAGCAGTTCCGGCTACGATGCTCCTGCGTCCGCGTCTGGGCCTCCACAGTCGGGCGGTGACTGCGCGGCGTACGAAAGGCTGACTCCGTCCGTTTCAGAACGCTCCACGCCACTCCGCGACGCAGCCGCGCCCGACCTCGCATAAAACGCCGTCCGCCAGGACCGCCCGCGCGCCGGCTGCTTTGCTCCGTTCTGTTTCACGTCCTGAATCCGGCGGAGACAGCCCGGAAGGACGACCCGCCGACATGGTTTCGCTCCGTTCGGGCGTGGCATGAAGGACCGCCCCCGCGCTACGTTTCTCGCTCCAAGTATTCGCTGCGAGACTGGGCGCGGTGGCTTGCGAACGCCTCTCAGACACAAGAGCTATTATATGAGCTACCGCCCCAGTGCCGGCACCCGCAAGCAGGACCCCCGGCACCGGGTCCCCGCCGTCTCCCGCCTACCCCACCATCCATCCGACGGCCCGGTTTAGCTTCATATAACAGCGTCTTGTGTCCACCGAGGCAGCCCGCCTGTCACGCCCCATGCTCGCCGCAAGACCCAAGGCGGCAGCACGGGTCGCGCCAGACGGTCTTGGCATCCTTCACGCCACGCCCTCTCTCCGCAACTCCCCATAGTGGCGGGTCGTTAGGAACCAGACGAAGCAGAGTGGTTGGCTCGCTCCGCTCGAAGGGTTGAAAGCTCAGACGCCGCAGGGCTGGCAGATGCCTGGTGGGTTTCCAGATGCCTTCACCGTCCCGTCTCTCGCCCGTCACTGGCCTGCTTCCTGTTCGGGGGGCAATGAGCGTGGTGCCCTCTAAAGACTACTCCCACGCGCCGCCCCGAACCGCAGGCTTTTTCAGTGAAGGGCGAGAGGACAGGACGGCATTTCGGTTAAAAAAAACATCATGGAAACTCACATACATTCAGACTCGTTGAAGGGGCTCCCGGTCCAGTCCAGCACATCGGTTGTTCAGACCAACGGCACCCGCCCCCTGGTGGACTTCGCCCGCCGGCAGGCCAATCGCCACTTGAGCACGCCGGACTTGCTGGCCTTGCTCCGCGCCGAGGCCCCCCGGTTCTACGAACTGGCCGAGGTTGTCGGCAAGTGGGTTTGGGTCACATTCCCCGACAAGCAGCCCCCGGAAGTCACCGCCCGACTCTCCCAGTTTGGCTTCCATTGGAACAACAAGCGCCAAGTCTGGCAGCACCCGTGCGGCCCCGTGACCGTGGACGCTGTCCCCGATGACCCTCGCACCAAGTATGGCAGCCGCCATCCTGCCGACCTCCAGCCCGCTTGACCGTTCACCACTTCACACCATGAGACGCCAGCGCCGCCCGCTTCCGATTCCGCAGCATGAGTTCGGGTTTGTTCCCGACACGTTCGCGCTGTTTTCCGAAGCTACCCTCGACGGTGAGCGCATCGCCCGCGAGCGTGCCGAGGCCAACGAGGCCCGGCGCCTCGCCGAGGCCGCGCAAGCGTCCCTGTTCACCCCTGACTTGAAATCCCATGATTGAGATTCCCACATCCCGCCGGTTACGCGCCGGTTACACCATCGAGTACCAAGGCCAACCCTGCCGCATCTTGCGCGTGAACGATTGCAGCGCACTGGTCGAAGTCCGCCGAGAGGCCCGCGCCTTCACCACCCGCTTTGGTGTGCAGGTTCGATTGCAGCCAAAGCCCGCGCTGGTCCGCATTTCCCCTCAGTCAGAAATCCCCATCCTTAACCGCTGACACCATGAACCCACCCGCCAACCATCAACCATCAACCATCAACCCGGCTTCGCCGTTCGGCCCCGTCGTTTACACCTACACCCGAGCACAAGCCGTCGCCGACGGCGGCCAAGTCGAAGTCACCAAGGTTGCCGCGGAAGCCGGCATCCGCTTCCCGGTTTTTCTCACCCGCGCCGTTTACGATGCGTTCGTCACCGTCCCGCCGGGCGTGTCCGGTCAGGATGAAGCCGGCCGGCTTTGGGACATCGTTTGGATGACGCGCTTTGCGATCATCCGCAGCCGTCCAGGTTGCGACCGCCTGCCGGTTGCCCTCTACGTCCGCAACGACGATGTGCGCTCCCGCCTCGTGAAGCTGGTTGCCGTTTGCGGCCCCCTCGACATTGACGACCCGCAACCCGCCATCACCCTGATGATGCCCGACGAGGATTGACCTGCCTGCGCCGTGCCCGTCGCGGCAGGCAGGCCAACCGCCTGCCCTCTCCCTCTCCGCCTCGACCGGGGAGAGGGTCGGGGTGAGGTGTCGCCCGTGCCCCGCCGGCTGGGGTTACGCGCCCCAGGCCCGCGGCAAAAGGCAAGCCCTCTGCACTCCCCCACCTTGGCTTCCGCCGGAGTCCTTGGGCCGGACAGGCCGCCAGCCGCGGGGCTCTCACGCCATCCCCGAACCCCGGCGGTCCTGAGCCGGACAGGCCACCACCGGGCGCGCCAGCCAGAGCGCCGGTCTATTCCACTCGCAAGCTCGCTCCACAGACCGCCGCCGAGTGGCCGCCGGCAAGTCTGAGCGGCCAGGCGCGCCCAGGCCCACCCATCCCCTAGGAGCGCCGGCCACGCTGTGGCCTCGCCCCCTTCCCAAGCCCAAGGGGGCTGCGCCTCACAACCCGTCCGCATCATCGTTTCCATCAATCCCTCGCCCAAGAATATCAATTAACCCGGTCGCGGCCTTGCCGGTTAGACTGGCTTGTGACGGTCAAGAATATATGAATCCATTTACACCCATGCTCACACCATGAAAACATCCACCAGCCGTGTTCTGCTCTGGACCCCCCGCGTCCTGGCGCTGCTCTTCGCCGCCTTCATCAGCATCTTCGCCCTGGATGTGTTTGATGAACACCACGGCTTCTGGCCAACCGCGTTCGCGCTGGCCATGCACCTGATCCCCACGGCCATCCTGCTCGTCCTGGTGGCCCTGGCTTGGCGCTGGCCGTGGATTGGCGCCGTCGCCTTCCCCGCCTTGGGCGCCTTCTACATTGCCTCGTTCTGGGGCCGGTTTCCTTGGCCCACCTATCTGATCATCGCCGGGCCGCTCTTTCTGCTGGGCGCGCTCTTCCTGCTGAGCTGGATCCGCCGGGCCGACCTGCGGCCCGCCGCCTGACCACGGGTGCTCACAGCCCCCTGAGTTTCCGCTGCACGATCACACGCGGCTTCGTCGCCACCAGGTAGCGCAGTGCGTCGGCGGCGTCGTCGCCGCCCTGGCCGTCTTCGTCCGCGTCAACCTTGTCCACGTCTTCCGGCCGGTTCGGGTCGTGTTGGAGGGCCGGCAGCGTTTCCAGCAGCCGCCCACAGCGCTGGTGAATGAACAGACGCGGCACGATGGCCCCCTCCACATCGCCAAGCCGTTGCAGGATCTCCGCCCAACCGTTCACCCGGTCCATGTTCGCCGGGCGCAGTGAAATCCCCAGCTTCCCGTATTGCGCCGCCACCGTGGACCCGTCCGATTGTTTCGAGAACACGTCCGCGCCGGCCACGAAGCGCCGCAACCGGTCCACCGTCAGACCGTGCCGCGCCAACATGGCCTTGATCGCTGCCGCGTGCCGGTCCGGGAGCCATTTCCGCTCCGCGTGTTCATCCACCACGAACAGGTTGCCATCGCCGTCCAGGCACCCGAGCAGGCAAACGGTGTAATGAGTGAAGCCGTAATCGAGCGCCGCGAACCACTCCACCGCCCGCGTGTCGTCGAATTGCTCGACGATATGCACGTCCCGGCGGAACGTCGTGAAGAACTGGCCGGCGGCAATGTCCCATTCCCCATCCAGCCAGGCGGCCTTTTGCCAGCCGCTCAGCCCTTCCAGAATCCGCCGATACTCCGGGTTGTTGAACCGGTTGTCATCCACCCGCGCCGGAATGAACCGTGTGTCCGTCTCCCGACCGTCCCGGAACGGCAGGATGAACCGCGCCCGATACCAGGCATGGCCGACCCCGCCGGGGTTGCTGGTGCTGTAGATGCGCGGACGCCAGTCCGCCTTGCTGGTCCGGCAGCAAGTGGAAATGTCCTGGTGCTTCCGGGCGGTAAGCGTGGTCGCCTCCTCGATGCCGATCACGTCGTATTCCAGCCCCAGGTAGGCATCAATGTCTTTCTCCGCTTGGAAGTGGCCCGCCACGATCCGCGAGCCGTTGGCGAACGTCAGCACCCCACGGTAGCCGGCGAAGTCATGTTTCAGCCCGGCGAAGAGCCGCAACCGCAGGTCGTCGAAATGCTCCGCGTTCGCCTTGCCCACCTTGCGGAGCAGCAGACATTTCAAGCCGGCCACCCGCTGGCAATCGTCGGCCCCCATCTGCGCCAGCAACCAGTGCGACTTCCCGCCGCCCCGCGCCCCGCCGTAACCGATCGCCGTCGGCCCGCCCGGCGCGTCACAGGCCCGCGCCGCCGCACTGGCCGCCAGTTGCCGCGGCTGCAGGACAAGCCCCGCCCGCTCGAAAAGCGAGAGTTGATCCGCCGGACACCCGGCCTGCCGGCCGGCCAGAACGAACCGTTCCCACGGGCTCATGGGACCTTCCCCCCGTCGCCTTCCGTCAGGAGGCGCTTCCCCTCACTTCGCACCTCGCCACTCGCACCTCTCACTTCTTCAGCGTCCACCACCTCACCAGGCAGGGGATTCGAGTACACCCGCTTGAGCGCTTCCTCGAACGCCACCCGAATCGGCCCGCCCCCCTCGCCCGTGTGCTCCACGGATTCCGTGGCCAGCCCGGAGGCCATGCGCCCCAGCCTGCTGGCGACCTCCAGGATGCGCGCGATGTCCCCAAGGTTCGCATACACCCGGTCGCGTTCCATGAACGCGCTCAGTGCCCGCCTCGCCGCCGCGATGCACTTCTCGTGCATCTCCCATTCCCGCTCCTTCAGGTCGGTCTGGCGGCGCAGCCATTCGGCGGCCTTGCCACGCGTCAGCCCCTCGACCGCTTCGCGCTCCACCGCGGCCATGTGGCCGGCATGGGCCGCCACGCGCGCCGGCCAGTCGAACCGCCGCGACCACCGCTTGATGAGACGTGAACTCTTGGTGAGCTTTTGGGCCACCGCCGCCAGTGACCGTTCCGACCCCAGGTTCAGGTACTCGGCGAAGGCCGCAAACGCCTTGGCGCTCTCCTTCGGCTGCTGTTCAAACGCTAACGCCATAGTCGCACCTCGCCGGAACACGCACCCATAGACACACACACACACGCCCTCTTAAAAAGAGGGGCGTGTGGGTCTGTCTTGTCTGAGCCGCACGACCCGCACGGACGGCCTTTTTGCCCGTGTGTGAGTCTCCCTGCCTTGGCCGCACTCATACCAGTTCCCCCTCCGCCTGTGGAAAGCGGGCCAGGAGAACCCGCGGATTCGTGCCCTTCCGCTTCACCGACCACACGAACAGGCTCCCATCCTGTATCAAATCGTCTATGAGCGGGTTGATGCGGTTCATGCCGATTCCCGCCGCATTGGCCTTGTCGCGCAGTTCATTCTTGGAAATGGCTCGCCCAGTCGGCACGTGGGCCAGCACGTCGGCCTTGTTCGGCACCCGCCTGGCAGTCGGCTCCTTGGGCACCTCTTCCGGCTCCGGTTCCCGCCAGTAAATCATGCCGGGTTCCTTCGCATGGGCGATCAGCTTCGCGTAGGCCGTAGTTTCGCCGTCCGCCTCTTTCCACCGCAGCCGAGAACCTCGCTTGCCCGTAAAGAACTCATAAACGGAGCGCGAACCTATGCTCCGCAGCCCAACCACACACCGCGCCCAGCCCGCCCACTCGATAGACCCGCTACCCAAATAGGCGAAGTCCCCCGCCTTCCAATCTGGCTTTTCCTTGCCGGCAGGCGGCTTGTTCGTGTGATGGAGAACCACGCATCCGCAGTTAAACTCCCGCAGCAGCGGATTCAGCATATTCCGCAGGAAGCCGCCGACATCCTTCTGAGAGCTCGCCTCACCGCCGAGGTACGACAGCGCTGGGTCAATCCAAAGCAGATCCGGCCGGTGCTGCTCCAGCAGTGGCCGCAGCACGCCCTGAACAAACCCAAACCCGGTTCGCTGGTCTTCGCGTACCACCAGCACCATTTCGCAGGCGCGCGCCCGGTCCTCATCGCTCAGCCCCAGGCCGCGAATAACGCCATCCCGCATCTCCGCCAAATCGCCGTCATCATTCTCCGCCTGCACCAGCAACGACTTCAACGGCCTCGTCGGCTTGATACCGAACGCCTCACGCCCGACCGCCCACAGGATCATTGCCTGCATCGCCAGGGCGCTCTTGCCTACCCCGGTCGGCCCGACCAGCAACATCCCACCGCCCCGGCACAGAAACCGGTATTTCAGCAATTCGTCAGGGTCATTGTCAGGAGGAAGAACAAGCTCGCCCAGCCGCCTTGCCGGCGGCGGCGCGAGCGCCTGCCCATCCCCGGCCTTATCCTCGACCTCAGCAGCCAGTTCTGTCAGGTCCATCAGAGGATGCTCCTTCCCTCTGGTTTCGGATTCAGATACAGGAGGCGCTGAACCCCGTCGCCCGCCGCTCCAATCTCCCGGCGCGCTCCCGGCAGCCGCGACAATCGGGACGGGTTCTTGTTCTTCCCGTCAACGCCGAACCGGGCCAACAGTGCCAGCATTTGCGCGACGGTGGCGCGGTACTCATCAGCATCCCGCGCATCCACCTTTACCCAGGCATGGACCGACCGCCCACCACTGCCAATCACCGCTGCCACCGGGAGGGGCAGCCTGGCGAACAGCGGAAGTTGAAGCTCCAACGGCAGCGTATCGCTTTCTACCAGGGCAAATCGAAAGGCGGTCACGTTCACATCCGCCACCCCGCACCCGTCAACCGGGTTCATCCGCAGCCACGCGCCGCCCGCGTCACTGTCCGACCCGCTCCCGCGGAACCGCGCAACAACAGCATCACGCGCGAGAGTCACACCACGGCCCACCGGCCGCGCCTTCACTTCGCCGCTCTTTTCGGTTACAGCCTCAAACGCCGTGACGAAATTGACCAACTCACCCGGCGCATACAGGGCCTCGACCAGGGCCGCCCCGTCGAAACGAGGATCATCGCTCACCGCCACCGGACTGGCCCCGAACAACTCCGCCTCACCGCACCGGAACCCTTTCAGGAACCTTTCTGCCGCCACGACGGGGCTTGCCGCTTTCGCCGGTGGCGCACTGCGCGCCGCCAACCGTCTTTGCGGCTCAGGTGCCACGCCAGCACCCAGCAGCCAACCACGCGGCTCGTTGTGGCTCGCTTCGCTGGCGGATTCAACCTTGTGGCGCAGTTCCCGCTCCGACCACGGCGGCACGCAAACGCGGTTCCACTCCGTCAGCAGCGCCAGCGCATCCGGTTCGCCCAGGGCGAACCCATGAACAAGGCAGGCCGCGACGTGAAACGTCGCATTATGTCCACCCTGGCCGCTGACGGCCGGCGGACACTTGGCGACGTAGCGCCGCGCTCGCTCGATGACTGGGAAAGCCATAGTTACACCTCTCCCCGGAGGTCGCCCGCTGGCGTGAGACCCACCGCGACGCCGTGACGAGCACTCTACCGGGCAGGAAGGCCTCCTCAGGCAGCTTCCCGCACCGGCGCAACCGCCAACGTCCGCCCCCGAACCAGCCGCTTGCCGGCCAGCACCCCCCGGACCATCTCGACATCGAAGAAGACCAGATGCCCGATGCGGATATGGGGGATTGACTTCGCCTTGGTCTGCGTCCGCAGCCAGCGAAGACTTGGCTTGCACTCCGGCGCGAACACCTGATCGAGCAGTTGTTCCGCGCTCACCAGCTTTCCTTTTACCGTCATGTCATTCATCACACATGCCTTTCCAGTCAACGCTCCGCAGTCGCCCGGCGCCCTTTGCGCCGCTCCGGTCCGCGCCACGCGGCCCTGCTCCGGCCTGCTTCGCACGGTGATATGTATTGCATATCTGCATTCAAATGGTAGATATTTAATGCGTATCTGCTATGTTTCCCCCCATGCGAGTATCACTGCAGCGACACCCCCTGGCCGTGCTCCGCACGTTGATCGGCTTCACCCAGAAGGAAATGGCCCAAATCCTCGAGTGTTCCACCGCCACCGTTCAGGCTGTCGAACTGGGAAAGTTGAAGCTCAGCATGGACCTCGCGCAGCGAGTCCACTTCCAAACCGCCGTCAGCACGGAATGGCTCTTGGCGGACGACGTTTCCCAGCCGCCCGTTTCAGGTCAGGGCACGCCGTACACCAAAGCCCTCTTCGAGGAGATGCAGGCCGCGCTGCTCTCCCCGAAAAAGTCGGGCACCGACGCCCTCGCCGAGCTTTGGAGGATCCGGGGCATGTTCATCAAGAACGTCAAACTTTTGGGGATTCTCTACACCGAAGCCTACAAGCGGGGGAAGGTGCCCATTGTCTTTTACAAGGGCATCATGTTAACCAAGGAACTATTCGAGAAAGAGATCGGGCAGGACGAGCACATCGCCGAGAAGCTGAAAGCCCTGACGTACTCAGAACTGGGGCCGGTTGACCTGTTCGAACTCACCGAAACCCTGGACCAGTTCGAGGGCGACACCAACGAAGAACTCAAACGTAAACTCAAGCAGACGAAGGAACCGCTCCCACCGTTTCTCCGGACCTTTGTGCCCGGCTTGAACAAGCCGCCAGCCCGCGCCGGCAAGAAGAAGTAGTCACGAACCGAAATCCATCCCGCGGCACGCCCGACCCGATTTGCCAGGATATTTGCCAATTTGTCAGTTTTACCTGCTTCTCACTTCCGCTCGCTTCATCCCGTTTCCTTCCACCACGGGCAGGCAAAAAACGCTAAAATCCCAGTGTTTATGCTGGTTTAAGCGGATTTGCAGGGGAAAGAAGATTGGCTGTCCGACCAGGATTTGAACCTGGACTAAAGGCTCCAAAGACCTCTGTGCTACCATTACACCATCGGACAAACAACAGAAGTAACGTAACGGCGGCCGGTGACGGCGCAACAGAAAACTGCGGTCATACCGTCATGCCCATCAAGTCGCGGCAACCCCGCCGCGCAGGGGCGCGACGGCCGTCCAGTTGCGCATTCCGTACCGGCTGAGGAACTTCTCCCGCAAGCGCTGGGCGCCCGGTTCGCCCGTGATCACGGCGAACGTGGTGGAGCCGCTGCCCGACATGAGCGTGGCCGCTGCTCCCTCCCCCCGCAAGAACTCCTGGAACAGTTGCAGGATTGGATATTTCTCCAGCGCCGGTGCCTCGAGCGAGTTGTAGAACTCCGCCCCGGCCGCCGCCAGGTCGGGTTGTTCCAGCCGGGCGATCAGTCGCGCGGATCTTCCGGGAACACCGTTCAGCGCCCGTGGAAAGCGGGCCAGGCTCTGGTAAGCCCAGGCGGTCGCAATGCCGAACCCAGGATGAATCAGAAGCACCCAGGCGTCGCGCAACGCCGGGAACCAACCGAAGGCCTGCACGTGTTCCCCACGGCCGGTGGCCAGCGCGGGGCCGGGTTGCAGGAAGAACGGCACGTCGGAACCCAGTTGCGCCGCCAGCGCGGTGAGGGCGGCCGCGTCGAGCGGGTGGCCGAACAGGTCGTTCAGGCCCAGCAGCGTCGTGGCAGCATTGCCGCTGCCGCCGCCCAGCCCGGCCGCCATGGGAATGTGTTTTTCCAGGTGGATGCGCACGCCGTCGCGGATGCCGGCGGCCTGCAGGAAGGCCGTGGCCGCCCGATGCACCAAATTCGAGGCGTCCATCGGCAGGGCGGGATCGCTGCCCGTGAGTTCGAAGCCGCGCGCGGTGGTGGCGAACTCGAGTGTGTCGCACACCGGCACCGGATGCATGACGGTTTCCAGTTCATGAAAGCCATCGGGCCGCCGGCCGAGGATGTTCAGCAGCAGGTTGATTTTGCAGGGCGAAGACCGGGCGAGTTTCATCAATAAAAAAGGCGCCAACAACCAGGTGTCGGCGCCCGGAAAGCGTGGCGGACCTCAGTAGTCGTAAATGTGGAAGCGGCTGCCCGGCACGAACGGCATGATGTCGCCGCCGCTGAACCCCGTGTGCGTGTCCGGCTCGAACGTGGTATCCGAGATGAGATTCGGGGTGTAGCTGTCCGGATAGGCCGGGTTCACGGTTGCATCCGGCAGGATCGGCCCGCCGGGATGGAGGACCGGGTCGTAGCTCGGGATCGGGAAAGTGACGATTTCGTAAGCCCCGACGAAAGTGCGCACCAGGCTGCGGTTGAAGCCTTTGATGACACCCGCAGTGTAGGCCGTCGTGGGGCTGTCGAACATGGCGGTCTGCTCGACCGATCGCCGCATTTCGCCAAGGCGGGCGAACTCGGTGACGTTGGAGAGGCCGCGGCCCAGTTTCTTTTCGGGGCCGGCGCAACCGACCGCGAAAGCCACCAGCAAGCCACCGGTGGCGAGTGTCCAAAGCTTACGCATAGTTCAAATTGGTGAGGTCAGATTACGCGCCCTCACGGCCTTGTAAAGAGCGATTTCTATGCCAGCAACGAAAAGATTATCGTGATGGCTGCGGGCCGTTCCCCCCGGCATTGGCGGCGGGACTCGGCGGCCGGATGCCGTACCGGATCGCGACGCCCTTGGGGAGTTTTCGCTCCGGCCAACTGCCGCGCAGCGCCGTCTCCGGGCGGTCGTCCATCCGGCCATGCACGCTGCCATTGGCCAGCGCGTAAAACCGCTGCCAGCGGCCGTCCGGGCTGGGGGCCACCGAACGCGAGCGGGCGATGATCGTTTGCGGCGCGTGTTGCAAAGCCCGTTTCAGAGTGGCCCGATCCGCCACCAGCACCGCCACGTCGCTCCAATTCACCCCCGGTGCCAGGTTCGTCACCGCCGGGTTCAACCGGCCGTCGTCCAGCCACAGCGGTTTGGCCTCGGCATCGCTCGCAAACGCGCGCAGCGCCCAGCCGGCAAGCCGAATCTGGTCCAGTTCGGCCCAGAGCAGGTTGGTGGCGAGCGTCGCCGGGGAATTGGTGTCCGTTTCGAAGATCGTGGCCGATGCCACCGCCGCCTCCGCGGCCGGCCGCGATCCCGGCAAGGAGTACCTCATCCGCAGCGTGCTTGCGCCGTTGTCTGGGGGTGACCAGCTCAGCGGGTTCCCGGCACCCGTTGCGCCGGCCGTGGCCGGTTCGCCAGCAGCAGCTCCCACGCCATCAGGTTGTTGGGTAATCTTGAAACCCTTGGGGACCAGCCCGTAGCGCATCATCATGTGAATGTCCATCATCGGTCTTGGCGAAGGGTCGGTGAAAATGCCGCTCCATGCCTCTTCCCGGGTGCGGTGTTCCTGGCGGCGGACACTGCCGTCGGCCAGCACGTAAAACCGCTGCCATCGTCCGCTCCATGGCCCGGGCGCTTTCGAGCGGGCAAGGATGGTCATCGGTGACTCGCGCACGGCCTGCTGGAGCGCCGCGGTGGTCGGCACCTGGATCTCCACGTCGTCCCAATCCACCGCGGGCACCGCCTGCGTCAGCAACGGGTTGGGCCGTTCGTTCTGGAAGAGCGGAGCCGTGGGATGGTTCAGGAGGAAAAGACTCAAGGCCAGGGCCACCTGATCCATGTTGTGGCAGGCGGTCAGCTCCATGTGGCCGTTGGCAAACACCACCATCTTCAGCCCTGTCGGCGACGTGACCCGCAGCAGCACGGCTTCGGGCAACGCGGGACGCGCGCTGAGGACGACCGCGGTTTCCATGCCGTCGAAATCCCGCACTGCGTCAGAAGCGATCCAATGACGGTTGACGAGTTCACTCAAAGGAATGGAATCGGACACGGCCGACCCCGCGGCCGCCTGGTCGCGCTGGAAGTTCACTGCCGCCGCGAGCAGCTTGTCCACGCTCAACTCCAGCGTTCCGTTGTTCTTGAACAGGGCCTGGTCGAGCCGCCACGGCGCGGGTTTGGGCGGCGGGTTGGCCGCCTGCGCCTGAGCCTGCGCCAGGATATGTTGGTCCAAAACCCAGCGCGCGTTGAGCAAGAGGGCCAGGGAACCGGCCGTCCAAACCGCTAATGCCAGACCGAACCAGCCGATGTGTCCCAACACCCTTCGGACGCTGCGGTCCACCCGCCGGAAATGCCCGAAACCGCACCCCACCATCAGCGCCAGCAAAGCCACGGCTCCGACCCCCAGCCAGACCCAGCCGGCCAGCGCGTAGCCCGCGACCTCAGTTATACTAAATAGGTTGGCTGAATCGCCCATGAGCTGCCAACTGAGGTGGTCGAAGTTGTTGGCCACCGTGGCGACCGCGATGAGGGTCACGCTCGCGACGGCCACCGTCCACAGCAATGCGCGGACGGTGGTCTGGCAGAGGGCCGAGAAGTAGATCGCCACGCTGCCCAGCAGGAGCACAACGGTGCTGGTCACCCACCACGCGTCCGTGAATTCATGACGAGCTTCCGCAAACGGCGACGCGAGGAGCAGCAGCAGCGGCAAACCCACCGCGAGCAGTTCGGTTAAGCCCAGCGCGACACCCACCTTCACGAGCCATTGCCGCCAGGCGGCGAGCGGTTGGACCAACTGCCATTCGATCGTGCCGTGCTGGCGTTCCTCGGCGCAGCAAAGCGCCCCGGCCAGGAGCGGAATGACCAGCGCCTGGAGCCAGATCAACGGCTCCACGTAAAAGCGGGAAGAGAGATCGCCCCGCACACGGACCAGTTCCACGACGCTGGCCGCAACCACGGCGAGGACGAAAAGGCCGGTGATCAGGAAGGTGGTTTGCTGGAGCCGGAGTTCCTTTTTCACCAGTTGCCACAGCACGCCGGTATGGCGCGGCGCCGTTGAGCGGGCCGCCCGTGCCGGCAAAAGCCGTGCCAGCCACTGTGGCAGGTGCAGATCGGCATTGGGTCCGTCCAGCACCTGCAGGCGCACGAAGGCGCGATAGCCCAGGAACGGCGCCGCCACCCAGTGGCCGATGAGCGGCACGAGGAAGCAGACCCAAACGAAGGTGTCCTCGGGGGTGGAACCGAACAACGCCCAGCCCAGCAAGTTCGCAGCGCCCCAGAGCAGCAGCGGCAGCGCGCCGGCAAACACCGCGCCCGCGAGCGTGCTCCGCGTCAGCAGCGTCATCCAGGGCGCCACGCCCACGGCGCTGAGGACCGTGCAACCCACCACCAACAGGAAAGACTCAAGGTCGTTCATCGGAAACCGTGTCCCAAGCACGACCACCACGGCCGCCGTGCTGAGAGAGGCGATCAACACCAGCGCCAACAGAATGCCCATCTTCGCCCGCCAAACCGCCGGGCGGGTCACCGGTTGCGCGAGCAGCAAGGGCAGGGTGCGGTGGTTGAATTCGTGGCCGAACACGGTGGCGCCGAGCACCAGGCAGCCAAGCACGTTGATCGCCACGGCCAGAGCCACTCCCGGCTCGGGATTGGCGCCCAGCGTGCTGAAGAAAAGGACCGCCATGGTCAGCAGCCAGACCGGCATCAGGACGCGGAGTTCCTTGCCCAGCAGCAGGGGCAGGATAGGCGCACGAAACCAATCGGGCAGCGCGTACGCCAGCGAAGTGCGGTGCTCCGGTTTCATGCCGCGGCTCCTCCCGTCTTGAGGGCGGTGACGAAGATTTCCTCGAGCGTCAGCGCCTCGGTGCGGACCTCCTCCGGCGAGAGCGCCCGCAACCGGGCCAGCACTTCGGCCGAGTTGCCGTTGACCATCACCTCGAGTTCCCGTCCCTCCTGACGCAACACCCGCGCCGCCCCGAGGTCCGCCACCGGCGCTTCGCCCGCGAACCGGGCATAGATTTTCTGGTAGCGCTCGCGGGCCATGTCGGACGCCAGCGTCATCACCTCGCGGCCTTGATCAATGATCGTGAATTCGTCAATCAGCCCCTCGAATTCAGCAATCAGGTGGGTCGAAACGAACACCGTGCGCCGGCCGGGATCGCCTTCCTGGTAGGCGCCGATGACAGTCTCGATGAACTCGCGCCGGACGATCGGGTCCAGCCCCGAGGTCGGTTCGTCGAGGACCAGCAACTCGGGCTCGGGGCAGATGGCGGTGATGAGCGCGAGCTGGGTGCGCTGGCCCTTGGACAGGTGGCCGGTTTTCTGGCTGGGATCGAGGCGGAACTGGTCGAGCAGGGCGCGTTCGGTGCCGCGATTCCACTGCTCGCGGAACGAGGCCAGGTAGTCCAGCGTTTCGCGGACGGTCATCCACGGATAGAACGCGACGTAGTCCGGCACGTAGGCGAGGCGCGACTTGACGGCGACCTCGTGCTTCGCGGGATCGAGACCGAACACGCGGATGCCGCCCGACGTGGGCCGCAACAAATTGAGCAGGCACTTGATGGTGGTGGTTTTGCCCGCGCCGTTGCGGCCGAAGAAGCCGTAGCAGCGGCCGGCCGCAACGCGCAGGCTCAGGCCGTTCACGGCGTCGGTGTGGCCGTAGCGGCGGACGAGGTATTGGATGTCAATGACGGGCGTTTCAGTGATCATAGGCGTCAATCGGTGTGGAGCTTCGAGTTTCTGACCGAGCTAATGGAGGGCGGTTCCGGGTCTGGCCTGTTGGACGCTTCCGTCCGTAAGGAGAACCAGTTCATCCCCGTCGGGACGCCGGGCGCGCATGAGGACCGCATTGGGGGTGGCCTCGTCGGCCTTGAGTGAGATGCTGACCTGCCAACCGGCAAAGACGCGCACATCCTCCGGTTTCAACAGGCCCCGATTCAAGAGCTGAGCCAACGAGACGGTGTCCGGCACCGGTGCGCCGTTCTCCGCCAGCGCGTGTTTGTAGGCAGCCACCGCAGCGATGAGCTTCGGCGCATCAAATCCCGGTCCGTGGACGTGGACGTGATGGTCCTTCAGCCAGATGGCCAACAGACACTGGCTGATGACGAGCACGCCGAGGAAGGCGAGAGCAACGAGGATGAGATTGCGTTTCATAGGTTGATCGCGATGGGGTTCAGCCAGCCTGGGCCGCCTTGATTCGCTTCTCCTCGAAAGCGTCGAACCGCAGCTTGGCGAGTCGAAGGAACTCCTCGCGTCCGACGCGCAAGTGATGCGCCTGGACGACGGCGGCGTCAATTTCCGCGGCGAGCATCTGTTGCCGGACTTCTTCCTTGAACGGCGAGCCGTTCTCCTTGAGGAAGCAGCCCCGGCCGGCGACGGTTTCGATGATGCCCTGGCTTTCCAGTTCGGCGTAGGCCTTGGCGACGGTGTTGCGGTTGAGGCGGAGCTGCTCGGCGAGCGGGCGGATGGAGGGCAGGGGTTCGCCGGGCTGGACCGCGCCCGAGGCGGCGGCGGCCTTGACCTGGTCCACCACCTGGAGATAGACCGGCTTGCCGGATTTGAAATCGAGTTGGATGAACATGGCAACGGTGGCGTTTCTTTATCTGTCATAGGACAGTATGACAGTCGCTCCGAGGCGTCAAGGAGTTTTTTCCGGTTTTTCGCGGAATTCAGGGAAGCCGTCGCGGAGCGCCGACCGAGGGTAGCCGGGAACTTCCGTCCACCGTGGAAGCAGATCGCCGCCAAAGAGCGCAGAGATGGGAAGGCTCCTCTTTGCGTTTTTTGCGTTCCTTCGCGGCAAGGAGTTGGATCAGCGTCCCCTCCGTGTCCATCGGCGGTTGAAGTGGATTTTCCAGGTTCATTTTCCTTCCTTCGTGGGCTGCCCTTCGCGGAGAGGGGGAACGTCGCGGAGCGACGGCTGATGCGCTGGCTTGGCCCTTCGCGCCCACTCCCGGGGTTGACGAACTCGTTTGGTGGCTGCCCGACCGCTGGGCGGGCAGTTGGAGCGTTGCGTCGTGGCCCGGCGGTCCACGACCCACCTTCGGCATTCCCACGGCGGCGCCGGATTGTTACGAAAGCGTGACAACGTCCACCGCTGGGCCACAATGGCCGCACCATGTTCTCACTCCAGGAGTTGTTCGGGAAAGGCGACAAGTTTTACAAGCTGCTCGAGGCCAGCGCGCGGGAGGCGCACGAGAGCGTCCGGCTGCTGCTGCAGTTTCTCCAAAACCCCGGCGGGCCGAAAAGCCTCGATGACCTGGTGCTGGCGCGGCGCAAGGAGAAAAAGATCGCCGAACGGATCAGCGAGGAGCTGGTGAGCACGTTCATCACCGGCATTGAGCGCGAGGACATCGAGGGACTTTCCCTGGCGCTCTACAAAATCCCCAAGACCGTCGAAAAGTTTGCCGAGCGGTTGAGCATCGCCGCGCCGCACGTGACGGGGGTGGACTTCACGCCCCAGGCCCAGGCCCTGGAGAAGGCCACCGACACGGTGGTCGCAATGGTGCGGCAGTTGCGCGATCTGCAACAAATGGAGAAAATCAAGGAACTCAACGACCGGCTGCAATACATCGAAGGCGAGGCGGACAAACTGATGCTGGTGTTGTTGCGCGACCTTTACAGCGGCCGGCACGAGCCGTTGAAGGTGATCATCCTGAAAGACCTTTATGAGCTGATGGAGAAGGTGATTGACCGTTGCCGGGACGCCGGCAACGTCGTCGTCCAGGTGGTGCTGAAGAACTCCTGAACCACCCGCTTTCCCGGCCATGACGCTCATCCTCACGGTCATCGTGGTGGCGTTGATTTTCGAGTACATCAACGGCTTTCACGACACG
>Ga0187882_1000140_pt1 | contig 84191 bp, 75 predicted proteins | sample June2016WEW_19_1_3_FD_132991 | JGI IMG/M metagenome (GOLD analysis project Ga0187882, IMG submission 132991) | Peatland microbial communities from SPRUCE experiment site at the Marcell Experimental Forest, Minnesota, USA - June2016WEW_19_150 | ecosystem: Environmental > Terrestrial > Soil >... | reverse complement strand
TTGAGCGTCTCCTCCTCCAGAATCAGGCTGTTCTGGACGCGGACCAGGGATTCTTCCATGTCCTTGGACTGCTGAAGGGAATATCCCAAGCTCACGATGCGGCTCCTGATCCACAGGTATCCGAAGAGGGAACTCGCAATCAGGAGGAAGCAGAGCACACAGGCAAGGAGATCCCGCAGGTTGCGTGCATCTGTGCTGTGGAGAATGCGGTAATTCCGCGTTTCCACGTCCGCCGACCAATCCGTCATCATAGTCTCAGCTCCCTCGAAAATGAGGCGATCGTCTCGGAAAAACCGAATGTCTAAATCCGCTCCAGCCCTCTCAGCTTCGCGCTTCGTGCGCGTGGATTTGTGGCCAGCTCGGCATCGCTGGGCGTCCATGGACGGGGTGGAACCAATCGGGCGCGCGCCTGGCGCGGGCAGGTACACAATTCAGCCGGACGCTCGCATACGCAGTAGCCCGACATCATGCGGAAGGATCGCTTCACGATGCGGTCTTCCAGAGAGTGAAACGAAAGAACCGCCAGCCTGCCCCCCGGCCGAATGAACGAAAGGGCGTTGATAAGGAATTCCTCCAGGCCGTCCAACTCCTGGTTGACCGCAATGCGCAGTGCCTGAAAAGTCCTTGTGGCGGGGTTAATCGTGCGCGGCCCCCTGTTTCCCATCGCGTGCCTGACGATCGAGGCGAGTTGCGAACAGCGAGTTATTCGTGCCCGCTCGCGCGCGGCGACTATGGCCGCGGCGATGCGGCGGGAACAGCGCTCCTCACCGTAGCGATAGATCACGTCGGCGAGCTGCTCTGCCGACAGATCGTTGACCAGGTCAGCAGCCGTCAGACGTTGCGTCCGATCCATGCGCATGTCCAGCATGTCGTCGCTCTGAAAACTGAATCCCCGCTCCGGGTGCATGAGCTGGTAGGAAGAGACCCCGAGGTCCACCAGGATGCCGTCGATCGGCTCGATCCCCAGGTTGTTGAGAACCAGCGGGAGATTCTTGAAATTCTCGTGCAGCAGGCGGGAACAGTCCGAGAAAGGCTGCAGGTGCTGTCGGGCCCTCTCTAGCGATTCTCCGTCACGATCCAGCCCGATCAGCAATCCTCCGGGCTGTATGCGCTCGAGGATGGCCCAGGCATGCCCGCCCGGGCCCAGGGTTGCGTCGACAAATACTCCTCCGGGCCCGCACTGGAGCAGGTCAAGTACTTCCTCGCGCATCACCGGCACATGCTCGTGTGCGAAGCTGTTGGACGGATTGTATGTCATGCCGACCTGCGAAATGGCTCTTACCATGAGTCACTACCCTCTAGAATCAAACTCCCTGCGCTGCCAGCTCATCGCGATCTTCGTCGGTCAGAGGCTCTTCCTGCATGCTTCGACGGACCATCTCGTTGTTCCAAACTTCCAGGTGGTCATGCTTCCCCATCACGACAACCTCCCCTGAGAGCTGCGCATCCTCCCTCAGAGTCTGCGGTATGAGGATCCTTCCTTGCAGATCCATGGGCGCCAACATGCCGTAGTAACTGGTATTCCTGAGGAGCTTCTGCTTGGCTTTGGAGTAGCGTGGGGGAGCATGCAGCTTCTCAGAGATTTGCTCCCAGGTTGGAATCGGATAGATCTGGGCGCATTTGCCGTTGTCGCTCGTGACAAAGTAAATATTGTCTTCCGTCTCAGGCAGGTCGCGGCGAAACTTCGCCGGTATCTTCAGGCGGAATTTCTCATCGATTCTAGCGGGATGGCTTCCCCAGAGCATGGGCCCTTAACCACTCTAGTGCTGAGTTATCTCAAGGAACGACTTCATACCGGGAAAACTGGTTCTTAACGACCCCTAACCACCACTTTTGACCACTTTTGACCACAAACAGAGAATAGAGCCGTCCCTTTTGCTATGTCAAGTAAGTTTTTAAATTATTTGAACTTTCGTGAGGAATCTGGGCGGATTCTATGGAAGATTTAATGAAGATTCAAGCAAGTTATTGGCCACCGGCCAAGTTTTTGATGATTTGGCTCGGGATTTCTCAGCATGTCAGGAAAGTGCTTTCATGCTAACATTATTCCCCGCTTCCACGGGAGGGAATCGAGTGAAAGTAGGGATCGTCGGGCTGCCCTTAGTCGGAAAGAGTACAATTTTTAATCTATTGACTTATGGTCATGTGGACACTTCCTCCTGGGGAGGCGGCCGGGGCGAAGCCCACATCGGAATTGCCCAAGTGCCGGATCCAAAACTGGATCGGCTGGCCGCAATTTTTCATCCCAAAAAGATCACGTATGCCTCGGTGGAGTATGTCGACCTGCCCGGCCTCGCGCGCGGAGAAGGCAAATCCATAGAATCAAGAGAGATGAGCGCTTACCTGAACAGCCTCAAAAATGTAGATGCGCTCGTCCACGTTGTGCGCTCGTTCGAAGACGAGAACATCCCCCACTCCGAAGGAAGCGTCGATCCTTTGCGCGATATTGGTCTGTTCGAACTCGAGATGATATTTTCCGACCTCGCCATCATTGAGAAGCGGCTCGAGCGCCTGTCCAAGGATCTGAAAAAGGCCAAAACCCTCGAGCTCGAGCTGGAAGATGCGGTGCTTTTGCGTTACAAGGCCGCCTTGGAACAGGAACAGCCGTTGCGCAATCTGATCCTGACTGAGGAAGAGCAGAAGCGGGTGAAGGGGTTCACATTTCTATCCGCAAAACCTCTTCTTCTGGTTTTGAACCTGAGCGACAGGGATGTTTCCAAGATTCCCCATGTGGCTCGGGAGTTTGGGCTGGAGTCGTTGGCGGCGCAGGCGGGCATCGGCATCACGGCTGTGTGCGGCAAGATTGAAGCGGAGATCGCCAATCTGCCGGAAGAGGACGCTCATCTATTCAGGGAAGATCTCGGGCTGGCGGCGAGCGGGTTGGACCGCATCATTCAAAAATCGTATGCCCTGCTTGGGTTGATCTCTTTTTATACTGCCGGCGATCCTGAAGTGCGTGCATGGACGATATACAGAGACACTACGGCCCAGCAGGCGGCAGGCGTTATTCACAGCGACTTCGAGCGCGGCTTCATCAAGGCAGAAGTGGTTTCCTATGACGACATGATCCAATGGGAATCTTTTCAGGCGGCGCGGAACAAGGGCGTTCTACGCCTGGAGGGAAAAGAATACCTCGTCCAGGAAGGAGACGTGATCCTCTTCCGGTTCAACGTATGAGCGCTTCCAGACTCTTCATTTGTGCCACCATTTTTGCCGTGCTTCTCGCGACTGCCCGCCGGGCATCTTCCGAGGATCTCTCTCCGGACGCTGATTGGTTTGGCAAGGTGATCCGCGCTATCGAATATGCGGCAGACGGGCCTCTGGAGCGATCTCACTACGATCACTGCATCGGATTGAAGCCCGGCGACACTCTGACACGCACCGGCTTAAAGGCGGCAATCCAGGCTCTCTATGACACGGGAAATTTCTCGAACATCGCGGCGGAGGCCTCACCGGAGGGCGATGGGCTGCAGTTGCGCTTCCGCCTGACGCTCGGTGCCTATTTCGACCGGTTTATCCTTCCGCGCAGCGTGGATTTGGCAGGCCACTCCCCGGCCGAGGCGATGGCGCTTCCGGTCGGGGAACGCTTTTCGGCGCAAAGGCTGGAGGATGCCAGGCAAGCAGTGCTCAAGTACATGCGCGAGAGAGGATACTACCAGGCGGATGTGAGTGCGCACATCGTCCGAAACGCACTGAGTCGCCAGATCGATACCACGTTCACAGTTCACCCTGGACAGCTGGCCACGATCCGCTCCCTGGACGTCACTGGGGTGCCACCTCAGGAAGCTGCCGCGATCCAGCGTCAGCTGAAGATCAAGGTCACGCAGAAGTTCGCTCGCGATCGTTTTCGCAAGCGATTGGATGCCTTGAAGAATGATCTCGTAAGCCGCGGTTATCTCGAGGCCGAGCCGCAGCTCGTGGAATCTTACGAACCCGGCGACAATTCGGTCGCTCTCGCGCTTTCGATCGCCAACTTCGGGCAGGCGCGCATCGCGGTTGCGGGATTCAAGCTTCCCAAGGATCAGCTGCGCCGCCTGATCCCGGCTCTGTCGGGAGAGGGATTGCGGCCCGAATTGCTGCAGGAAGGATTGGCAAACCTGAGGGACTATATGGAGGATCTCGGCTACCCTGAAGCGGAGATCGCGATGCAGGAAAGCCATGACTCTGCCGGCGCGCGGCTGATCCGATACAACATCGACCGCGGTCGCAGGGTTATCGTTCGCGAGGTCCGGTTCCGCGGCAACCGGTCCATTACGGACCAGGATCTGCTCAAGGCGATCCAGTTGCAGCCCTCGGGCTTTTTTCAAAAAACGGCATACAGCGTCTCAAAGCTCGACGCTGACGAGCAAGCCCTGGAGGCACTCTACCAGTCTGATGGCTTTCTGGATGCGACGATCGTGCCCCTGGTCGAGCCGCTGAAGAACGGATTGCAGCTGAGGCTGACGTTCGAGTGCACCGAAAGCGCCCGCGCCGTGGTCCGATCGGTGCAGCTTGAGAAAGACGAAGGCTTGCCTGCTGAGCCGATCCTGGCCAGAATGAGCTTGAAGAAGGGCGGTCCCTATTCTCCCAATCTCGCCGAGCACGACCGTCAGGTTATTCTGGCGGCATACAACGATGCGGGCTTTCTGCAGCCCACCGTTACGTGGCGAGCCGATGAAGCCGGCCAGGACCATTCTTATGCGGTGGTTTTCCAGGTTAAGGAAGGAGTGAGAACCCGCATCGACAATATCATCCTGCTTGGGCGCGCTCGGACGCGCTCCTCGGTGATCGAGAAGCGCATCGCCTTGAAACAGAATGAGCCGCTCAGCTTGGGACAAATGCTCCAGACGCAGCAGGCGCTGTACAACACGGGCGCGTTCGATCTCGTGAGGGTGGGGGCTCAGAATCCCGAGAGCAGCTCCCCCTACCAGAATGTGGTCGTACGCGTGCAGGAGGCCAGACCGATCAGCGTCCGCTACGGATTCGGCTACCAGCAGCGGGAGAAATTGCGCGGGACTCTGGAATTGAGCGACCCCAACATCTTCGGTCTGGGACGACGCGTCGATCTCAGCCTGCGGGGAAGCGCCATCGAGCAGGCCGCGGTTCTCAGCTTCCAACAGCCTCAGATTCGCTTTTTCCCCGTCGATTCTTTCTTCACATTTTCGGCAAACAAGACCAAGGAGATCAGCTTCGATTTGCGGCGCTTCGACCTGTCATACCAATACAGTCATCCCTATGGCAAGCACACATGGGGATTGCTGCGCTACAGTTTCACGAACGTGAAGGTGTCGCAGGTGACGCCGGATCTCCTTCGTGAGGAAACCCCACGCAATCTCTCGGCTGTCTCGGCCTATTACATCAATGACACGAGGGATAGCTTCCTGGATCCGGAAAAAGGATTTTTCACTTCCACGGACCTGAGTGTGACGACGAAGCTGCCCACGAGCACATTCGCGAGTGGATATTATTTCTCCCTTTTCACCCAGAATAGCTACTACCGGCGACTGACTCCGTTGACGCTGATGGCCGCGTCTTTCCGTTTCGGATTGATTCATGGGTTCGCAGGTGATACCACCATTCCCATCAGCGAGAGGTTTTTCGCAGGCGGCGGTTCGAGCCTGCGGGGATTTGCTGTGGACGCCGCGGGACCCCTCGGGCTGAACAACGAACCCATCGGCGGCAATGCCTTGTTGATCGGCAACCTGGAATTGCGCGTGCCGCTCGTGAGCCGGTTCCAACTTGCGGTTTTCTATGACGGCGGCAACGTGTATCCGGATGTGAGCTCGCTGAACTACTCCGATTTCAGCCACACCGTGGGCGGCGGGCTGAGATTGAAGACACCCTTCGGGCCCATACGGCTCGATTATGGCATTAACTTGAACCTTTCCCAGCAACTGCAGTCTCTAGGTTATAAGAGGGGGCACTTCTTTGTGACCATCGGGCCTCCTTTCTGAGGTGCGCTTTTGAGAGCACTTTGCGTGGCGATCATGATTCTCTGCCGATGGGGCTTTGGCGGCCCTTTGGCCGCCCAGGAAATAGACCGCCTGCTGGCTGCCGTGAACGGAAAGGTGATTACCGAAGGTGACCTCAGCATATCGCGCTCCTTGAACTCTCTGATCCTGCTGGGCAGGTCGGAGACAAATCCGACAAGGGCCCAGGAACTGAGCCGCTTGATCGATCTCGAACTCATCCGCCAGGAAATGGAGAGTTTTCCCTTCGGGCAAGCGGATCAGAGCAGCATCCAGTCAGAGGTGGAGAAACAGCGGAGCGCTCTCATGACTGTCTATGCCGAAATCGGCGGGCTCCCTGCGCTGTTGCGGCGCCTGGGTCTTCAAGAAGACGAGCTGGTTTCCTACCTGCGCCTGCGGGTTCATGTGACGCGCTTCATGGATTTGCGTTTTCGCCCGTTCGTGACTGGCGTCAAGGAAGACGAAGTGGATGCGAAAGTGAACGCCGCTCTGGATCAATGGATCCAGAACATCAGAAGCCACTCGCACATCGAGCTATTTGATGCGGGTGCGCATTCGGCGGAGAAAAAGAGGCCATGAAAGCGCGCAATAAAGTGCTGCTGATCCTCGTGCTGGTTGTGGCGGCGGCCGTGGCCGGCGTCGTTTTCTACCTGCGATCCGAGCGCTTTCAGGCGAGGTTGGGCGCCGCGGTGATCACGCGCATCGAACAAGCCACTGGCCTTCGGACGGCAATGGGCCAGTTCACACTGGACCTCTTTCGCGGCAGATTCTCGGTAAAAAAGCTGACACTCCGGTCACAGGAAAACTCCGGGAGCCGCCTGGACGTCGCAGTCGATGAGATTTCCGGTTCCCTGAGGCTGGCCGCGCTATGGCGGCCCAGGATCGAGCTGAATGAGTTGAACCTGCAACGCCCCCATCTGGCATTAGCGCCGGAACCAGGCGGTTCCCCATGGAGCTTGCAACCCATCGTTCGCCAGGCGCTCGATTTCGCGGCGCGCAAGGTCACGATCACGGACGGCTGGGTGGACCTGAACTATCGGCACATCCCATTGAACATGGTGATGGACGCCTTGAACTGTGACATCCGGTACCGCCCCAATCCCGCGAGCTACGAAGTTCAGCTGGAGTATAAGAACAGCCCTCTGGACTGGTTGGGGCGCAGATTCGTGTATGATCTGCGCACACAGTTCCGCCTCCTGGCTTCGGGATTGGAGATCGATTCTTTCGAGTTTCGGGAAGACAAGAGCCACTTCAGCGGCAACGGCAGGGTCAACGATTGGGATGCGCCGACGTTGCAGGTGGCCCTAAACGGAACCTTAGCTCACGGTCTACTGATTCTTCTTGCTCCCGGTCTCAAGGAATCCCGTGGCGATACGGGAATCAACGGGGACCTTCGCCTGGACGATAGCGGCTATCGATTGTGGGGACGGCTCAGGGTTGACGCGCTCGGTTATCGTCAAACCGCGGCCCGCGCGGTCACGGGGCTGTTCGAAATCAAAGCCGATGTGCTCTCCCTGCGTAAGGTGAACGGGCGCATGGGAGGCGGCAGCTTCCGGATCGATGGGGACATACAGCTTCGGGGCGAAAATGTGCCTCCGCACCGCCTCAACATCTCTGCCAAGAACGTTGCGTTGCGCGACACCTCGGGGATTCTCGACCTCGGCTCATTGGCGCTCGAGAATACCGCGGATGGAGAGCTGGCGCTCGACTGGCGCAACGGCGAGCCCCTGTCCGTGGCAGGCGCGGTCAACCTGCACGCGATCGCGGACACCGGTGCTGGATCTGAATTGAGGACGGCGCTGCAGGGAAACACGGAGTTTACCTACCGCGCGAATACCTGGTATGTAAAAAAGTCCGACCTCGTGTCTCCCGATTCGCATATCGAGATCCTAGGCGAGGACGCGGACCATTTTCGCGTCCGCGTCGATACGCATCGACCCGCCGAGGTCTTCCGTCTCGTGCGCGGTTTCTCGACGACGGTCGAAGATTGGATGCGAAGCACGGACGCCTGGCAGCAGCTCGCCGGCCGCTTCCAGCTTTCCGGAGAGGTTGTGTGGCACCAGCCGGACGCGATGGCGTATGAAGGGCAGATCACGGTTGCGGACGGACGGTTGCGCGGCTACAGCCTCGACAACATGACCGCAGCCGCATCGTGGAGCGGGTCGCTGGTGAAACTTCACACGCTCAAGGCGAATAGAGGAACCCAGTCGGCCGAGGGCGACTTAGATCTGGACCTGCCGCACGGGGACGTCGGACCCGCCATTTCGTTCGAAGGAAACATCCGCCGGATCAGTCTGGAGTCGCTTGGCGACCTGGGAGTCAATCTCAGGACACCCGTGACAGGGTCTTTGAGTGGCCAGGGCAAGGTTTCCTATGCGGGAGGCTCTTTTCACGGGAATGCCCGATTCCAAATCGACCAAGGCAGTTTTCAGCTCCAGCCCTTTGATCTTTTGCGGGCGTCGGTGGAGGTAGATGGCAATGAACTTCGCATCGTCAACGGCCAGATCACACGCGCATCGGCATCGATCGACGCTCAGGGCAGGGTCAACCTGGATACCCAGGCGCTGAATCTCTCTGTCCGCCTCAATGAGTTGCCTTTGATGGATATTCCTGAGGTCAAAGCGAGCAGCCTGGGGATCGACGGGCGCATTACGGCCGCGGGCGAAATCCGGGGCACCATGGACAATCCCGAGTATCATGGAGATGTCGACGTCCACGGCTTGCGCTATGCCGGTTGGGACCTCGGGCAAGGGAAAGCCACGATCGACCTGCGCGAACGAACGCTGACAGCGCAATTCGATGTCCAATCGGATCTTGGTGGTTTCCGTGGAGAGATTCATCTGAAGACCGAGGCGGATTATCCGGGACAATTGACGGTCGAGTTCCGTGACTGGAACGTAAGGAAGATCATCGCTAACAACGCCCCGGCGCTGCTCAATGATTTCAGTACGGCGCTTCATGGCAATTTGACGGTTGACGGGTCGTTTGGGGAAATGTCCAAGCTGCAATATCGCGGAGACATGGATGGCGCTCGTTTCAAGATCCATGGGTATGAGCTGCGCAATGAAGGCAGGATTCGATTTACCGGCGATTCTCAGAAGCTGGTTGTTGAGGAGGCTCGCCTCATCGGCGAGGGGACCAGTCTCTCTCTCGATAAGAAAGGCGTGTTTCCCTTTGATGCCGATGCCCCGATGAATCTGCATCTGAGCGGCAAGCTTAATCTCCAGTTTCTGGATCACCTCGCGGACAAGGTGGGAGTTTCGGGCTCCGCTGCTTTGGATGTCAATATCAGCGGGTCGCAGCATGCTCCCGAAGTGCTTGGCCGGGCAGTTCTCGATGGCGCACGGATCGAGCATCAGGATGTGCCCTATCCATTGTCTGCGCTGAAGGGCAGCATCATTTTCTCGCGCAATTCGATCCGGTTCGAGAACCTCGAAGGCGCGATCGGTTCAGGCATGATTCAGATCACGGGTGCTGTTGAACATCAGATTTCGGAGCTGCGCGGGATGAATCTGCAGGCTTCCCTGCACAAGGTCCGGCTGCGCATCCCGACCGACTTTGTCTCCACCATCGATGCCGAACTTAATTTGAGAGGCGGGCCGGACACGCAGGTGCTCACCGGAGACATCACGGTGCTGCGCTCCGAATACCTGCGCGATTTCAGCGTGCTGGAACAATTGCTGGGCCGCCCTTCGAGTCCTTCCGGGCCGCAGACCACGCAGCCTCTGCTCGCCGGTGTGCGCTTGAATGTTTCCATACATTCGCCAGACGGCTTATATATCGATAACGAACTGGCGAGGGTGCAGGCCGGATTGAGCCTCACGCTGCAGGGCACCTACGCGTTTCCATCGCTGACAGGCCGCGTGGAGGCGACCGAAGGATCCCTCTTCTTCCGGGGCAACCGCTTTGATATCCTGCGCGGTTCCGCCGACTTTGTCGATCGGAACAGAATCAATCCCGTTTTTGACATCCGGGCCGAGGCGGACGTTAGAAGTTATCTGATACGCCTTGACATTACGGGCGACATGGATCATCTGCGGTTGAACGTTACGTCGGACCCGCCGCTTTCGACGGTCGACATCCTGTCCATGCTCACGACAGGCAAGAACGACCAGACGGTTGCCGCGGGGACACAGGGTTCCCGCTACGAGCAGCAGATGACAGGCCTGAGCGCGGCCAGCATACTCTCGGAAGGCATCACCGGCGTGGTCGGCAAAAGGGTGGAGCGCATCTTTGGACTCGAGAGCTTCCGTGTGGATCCATTCCTGGCAGGCGCGGAGAATGATCCGACCGCGCGCGTGACGATCAGCGAACGTCTGTCCAAGGATCTTGCGGTCACGTTCTCACGCAATCTCACCACCAGCAAGGAACAGATCGTCGTTCTCGAGTACGACGTGAACAGGAGCTTGTCGATCATCGCGACGCGCGACGAGTTCGGGACTTACGGCGTCGACTTCCGGTTTCGCAAGTGGTTCCGATGATGACTATTACATTTTTCAAATCCGATCTATAGAATGTTCGGTATGTTTATAGAAACAAACGCCAGCTAAGAGGTTCAAAGTATGAAGATTCTTGTCATCGAAGATGAAAGCAAGGTTGCGCACTTTGTTAAGAAGGGCTTGGAGCAATCCGGTTTTGAGGTCGACGTGGCCGTGGACGGTGAAGAAGGTTTCGACAAGTTCCGTGCGGTCGATTACGATCTTGTGCTCCTGGATCTCATGCTTCCGAAGATCACGGGGTGGGAGTTGATCCCTCTTTTGCGCAAGCGCAAGCCCACTCTGCCGATACTGGCAGTGACTGCGAAAACAGCCGTCGAGGACCGCGTTCAGGGTTTGAATCTGGGCTGCGACGATTACCTGGTCAAACCGTTCTCCTTTGCCGAGCTCCTGGCGCGCATTCAGGTGCAGCTCCGGCGCGGCATTACTCTTGGGACTGCTGAGTTGAAGGCCGCGGATCTGGTGCTTGATCCGTTGAAACGCAAGGTGACGCGTGCCGGCAAGACGATCGAGCTCTCCAATAAGGAGTTTGCTCTGCTCGAGTACCTGCTGCGCAACAAAGATGAAATCGTGACCAGAAACATGATCGTGGAAAATGTCTGGGACTCGAGCTTCGACAACTTCACAAACGTGGTTGACGTATACATCAACTACCTGCGCAATAAAGTGGACCGAGGGTTCGATCAGCAGCTTATCCAGACCGTGCGCGGCGTAGGCTACACACTGCGGAGTTCGTTGCCGTGAATGTAAGAACGCTGCGTTTCAAGCTCAGCTTGACGAACGGGCTCTTCATTTCGATATTTTTCGTGCTTTTCGGATACATTCGCTACCAGACGTTCGGTTATCGCGCAGAGCGCAATTTCGAAAGCAGGCTGGAACGCCAGGCGACTTCCTTTGTGAATAACTTCCGGGCCACGCCGGAAGGGTTCGACTGGCAACCCAACGTGCCTCCCGCGGACGCCATGGCTCTGGACACCCTCCGTCCGTTCTTTGTCCTCACGGATCTGGACGGCAAGGTCATGCGCGAGGAGTTTTACGGCTACTACATCCGGCGCATGTTAAAGGGAAAAGACCTGGATGATGTGCTGCACGTGCATAGCGGATTCAGCGACGCCGAAGCCTCCGACGGCCGGAAGTTCCGTTTCATCAACCGGGTTATGCCGTCGGGGCACGGGCAGATAATAGTTTTGCATCTCGGGCGCGACCTGAATGAAGTGACCGACCTGATGCACGAGTACATGTCGATCTACATGTATTCGGTGCCGCTGATTCTGATCATCGCGATCGGCGTCGGCTGGTTCCTCGCCGCGCATGCTCTCAAGCCATTCGATGACCTGGCCCACACCGCGGAACAAATCACGTCGGAGAAACTGAACACGCAGATCGTGGGCGCGCGCAAAGAAGCGGAAGTCCAAAGATTCGTGCAATCCTTTAACTCCATGGTCGCGCGCCTGAGCCAATCCTTCGATCAGATGCGCAGGTTCAATGCCGACGTGGCGCATGAGTTGCGCACTCCGTTGGCAATTCTTCAGGGTGAGAATGAGATAGCTCTTCGTTCCGAGTCGCTATCCGAGGAAATCCGCTCGGTCCTGATTTCGAACCTCGAGGAACTCGATCGTCTCACCCGGATCGTGAACGATATTCTGACGCTCTCGGAAGCAGAAGCGGGCAGCCAGGTCCTTGCGAAAAAGCCGATCAATCTAAAGCCGCTAATCGGCGATCTGACAGAACAGATGCAGCTGCTGGCGATGGAACGCAATATCCAGATAGAGGTCCCGGATCTGCCGGATGCCGTCGTGGAAGCGGATGATCTCTGGATGCGCAGGGCAATTCTCAATCTCCTCGACAACGCGATCAAATACTCAAGGGATGGAGGCAAGATTCAGGTTTCCATCACGAATGACGCAGCGAAGATCCGGATCGGCATTCGTGACGACGGGATCGGAATCTCAGGACGTGACCTGCCGCACATATTTGACCGCCTCTATCGCGCCGACCCGGCGCGCAGCCGCAACAACGGGGGCGTAGGTCTCGGTCTGGCTCTTGTGAAATGGGTGGTGGAAGCGCACAACGGGCAGATTACTGTCGCGAGCGAGCCGGAACGGGGAACAGCCTTTCAGATCGAGCTTCCTCTCTATTCTCCCGAGCCCAGAAACATCGTGGAGGCTCGATCCGGGAAGCCGCTAAAATCCGGCCACGGTGCTGCCGGCGGGGCGATTTGAAGGCTCTGGCGATGTTGCATATTGTCCGTCGTCCCGGCGAGGCTCGAATCCTTGATAACACGCATGGTTTGTATTGCTTTTGGGGTTGATCATGAAGTAATATGTAAGTTTTGTCACAGGAGGTTGTGCCCGTGTACGCAGTGATCAAGAGCGGTGGAAAGCAGTATCGTGTTGCGGAAGGCGAAGACGTGCGCCTGGAGAAACTAGATGCTGAACCGGGCTCTTCCGTCGAGTTCAGCGACGTGTTGCTGGTCAAGGCTGACGAAAGTATCCATATCGGCCGGCCTCTGCTTAAAGGAGCCTTAGTTTCCGGCACGGTCGCGGCGAATGGCCTGGGAGATAAAGTTCTCGTTTTCAAGTACAAGGCCAAGAAACAGTACCGCCGCACGCGCGGGCACCGGCAAGCGTATTCGCGGGTGCGCATCGATAAGATCAGTTTCTCTGCCGAATAGGAATCAAGGAAAAGCCATGGCACACAAGAAAGGTGTTGGAAGTTCCAGGAACGGCCGTGACAGCCAATCCCCGCGGCTGGGAGTCAAACGGTTCGCGGGCCAATTGGTCAGCGGGGGGACGATCATCGTCCGGCAGAGGGGAAGCAGGTTAAAGCCTGGGCTCAATGTCGGCATCGGGCGTGATGATACCCTTTACGCCGAGATCACGGGTGTGGTGAAATTCCAGAATCGGGGACGATTAGGGCGGTTTGTCCACATTGAGGCGGAGTCATAATTACCGGGAAAGCACTTCACGTCGAGCGCACGCAGGACCCCAAATGGGGTCCTTTTTGTTTTTGGGCGCCGGACCTTTCTCGAGGAAAACACTGGGTTTCTGATGTTTATAGATCGTGCCAGAATCTTTGTTCACGCCGGCAATGGCGGTAACGGCTGCCTCGCCTTCCGGCGCGAGAAGTTCGTTCCCCGTGGAGGACCGAGCGGCGGAGATGGCGGCAAGGGGGGCGACGTGTATATGGAATGCACGGACCGGGTGAACACCCTCCTGCACTTTCAGTACAAACGCATCTTCAAGGCTGAACGAGGGCGGCACGGTGAAGGATCGAGGCGTCATGGAAGGGAAGGTGAAGATGTCGCTGTCCTGGTGCCGCCCGGCACCCAGGTGTTTAAGGAGCCGGAGCACATTCTGCTTCATGATTTCGGCGTGCCGGGCCAACGGGTGAGGGTTGCCGTCGGGGGCATGGGCGGCCGCGGCAATGCGCGTTTCGCCACATCAACGAACCAGGCGCCCCGCCGCGCTGAACCCGGACATCCTGGAGAGGTGTTGGAGCTGTCGCTCAGCCTGAAACTGATTGCCGATGTCGGGCTCGTCGGGTTTCCCAACGTGGGTAAATCCACGCTCATCTCGCGCATCAGCTCGGCGAAGCCGAAGATAGCCGATTATCCCTTTACGACCCTTGTTCCCCATCTCGGCGTCGTTGCGGTGGGAGACTACCGCACCTTTGTCGTCGCGGACATTCCCGGCCTGATTGAAGGCGCCCATGAAGGACATGGTCTGGGAGATGAGTTTCTGAAACATGTGGAACGGACCAAGGTTCTGGTGCATCTTGTGGATGTGAGCCAGCCGGAACGTGATCCCGTTGCCGACTTTAAGACGATTTTGCACGAGCTGACGTTGTTCGACGAAGAGCTGGCCCAGAGGAAGCAGATCGTGGTTGCCTCCAAGATGGACGCGCTTGCGGACCCGCGCCAGCTTTTGCGGCTGCGCATGATGTGCGCGCGCCGCAAGATACCCTTCCAGCCCATTTCTTCGGTTACAGGCCAGGGGATCGCCGAACTCATCGGGCTGCTGGATAACATCCTAACGGCAGGTTTGAGCGCATGACGGCGGGCAGGCAATCGACAGGAGATCCGATTTGACGGCCATCAGGCTGGGCGTGCTCGGAGGTAGTTTTAACCCCATTCATCTGGGACATCTCCACATTGCACGCCGGACTCGCGGGCTCTTCGGCCTTTCCAGGGTTCTTTTCGTGGTTGCCTGCACGCCCCCGCACAAGCAGCCCCATGACTTGATATCCTTCAACCATCGGTATGCCATGGTGAGCCTCGCGACGTCCGGCTGCGAGTATTTTCATCCATCCCCGGTGGAGCTGGAGTCGCCCGTCAGCCCTTATTCCATCGACACGCTGGCCAAGCTGGCGCGGCGTTTCGGAATAGCGGACCATGCGCTGCACTTCATTGCGGGAGGCGACTCGCTTCTGGAGGTCGCGGGATGGCACCGGGGCGCCGAGCTCCTCTTAACCTACACTTTTGTTTTTGCCATGCGTCCGGGCTTCCTCGTGCCGGACATTGAGGGCATTCTCCCTGCCGATGTGCTTGGGCGCCTCGTGGATTGCAGGGGATGGGACTCAGCCTACGTCCAAAGCCGGCTTGCCGCGGAGTCTTCATCCTCCGAGAGCCGCATCTTTCTTGTGGATGTGGGCGCGCCGGAGATCGCCGCGTCACAGATACGCCGGCGCGCCGCGTCGGGGCAAGCCATCGATGATCTTGTGCCGGCTTTGGTGCATGAATATATCCAGAAACTCCATCTTTATGGTGAAAGATGAATGATGCTTTGAAGATTGCCATTCAGGCCGCGGATAACAAGAAAGCGTTGGACATCGTTGCGATCGACATCTCTTCGGTCGCCAGCTTCGCTGACTGTTTTCTGCTCTGCACCGGCGACTCTCAGCGCCAGATTCAAGCGATTGCCGATGAAGTGAGGGAAAAAATGGCGTCCCACGGATATCGTCCGGCTCATGTCGAGGGTTACAACAATGCCGAATGGATTCTGCTCGATTATCTCGACCTTGTGATCCACATATTCTCGAAGCAGGCGCGCGCCTACTACGATCTCGAGCGACTATGGCGCGACGCCAAGATCATTGACACCGCCGCGCTTCTGGAGGAGACGGCGCCTTCCCCGGCGCCTGCAAGGAAGGCGCGGAAACGCAAGTAGTGAACTGCGGCCGGAGGGGCATGCTGCCGGAACGTCGGCAGGCGTTGGTCATCGTCTCTCTCGCGATCTTCTGCCTTTGTCTGAATCGAAGCTCATTACGCGGGGCAGTTGAATTGGCCCAGAGCTTTCGGTAAAATTCGGCGCCTTGCTTCAGGAGGCGGAGCTTCTGGACCACGGTTATGCGCATAACGGCTTGTTGGGTAGGCAAGACACAGAATGCCCATTTGAGGTCCTTGCTGTCGGAATATCTGGAGAGGCTGAATCATCTGGCTACCATTGTTGTGGCCGAGGTGCCTGACCTCTCCAAGCGCCGTGGGCTTCGGGGAGCAGCGTTGCTGACTGCGGAAAGAACCGAGATTGAACGTGCTCTTCCTCAAGGATGCCAGAAGGTGCTCCTGGATGAACGAGGCAGGCAGTTCAATTCCCCTGAATTCGCCCGCTGGCTTGAATCGGAACAGATTCGCGGTGCAAGGGAGACCGCGTTCATTATCGGAGGTCCGGAAGGCGTCGATCCCAGGCTCTTGAATCAGGCTTACCTGCGGATGTCCCTGGGCCCCATGACCTGGACCCACGAGATGGCCCGAGTGTTACTCTTGGAGCAACTGTATCGAGCACTGACCATTTTGCGCAATATCCCGTACCACAAATAGGCGAGTGGGAGAAGATGATCGATGGATGAAAAGAAGTTGGAACATTTCAGGGGAAAGCTGGTCCAGAAAAAACTCTCTCTTGCCGATATGGTTACGCGCACTGAAGGTTACGGCCGCGAGAAGGAGCCCGCCATTCAGGACGTCGCCGACATGGCTGTGGAGTCTTATACGAAAGAATTCATGTTTGGCAAGAGTTCCGGTGATCGCGCCATCCTTCAACAGGTGAATGAGGCACTCGAGCGCATTGATGACAAGTCCTTTGGGGTCTGCATTCACTGCGAGGAGCCGATTCACCCGAAGAGATTGGAAGCCGTGCCCTGGACCCAGTTTTGTCTTCGTTGTCAAGGATTACAGGAAAAGGGGTTGCTCAAGGATTAGCCCACCCGACCGACGGGGCATTTCACTTTGCCGGCATTCGCCTCATTTCAGCCGCGGCGGCGCTGGAAAAGCGGATTCTTTTCCCTCTCATGGCGAACATGAAGCTGCTTCTTCCCACCAGGCGTGATATCCCCGCGTCCACCTTTCGACGCTTTGCAGACAGTGTTCTAAACCTGTTTTATCCCGATGCCTGCCTCGTGTGTGCCCATCCCATCTCCCGCGCACAGGACTGCGGTGTCTGCGTGCGATGCTGGGAGAAGGCCTTACAACAGCGCATCGTCGGACCATCATGCCCTTCTTGCGGGCTTCCGTATCGAACCTTTGCGAGCGAGCTCGTTCATCTGTGCGGCCGATGCATGATCAGCCCTCCCCGGTTCTCCGGCGCGCGGGCGTTCGGTTGGTACGGTGCCGAGCTCAGCGGCATGATTCGGGCTTTGAAGTTTGGCGGGCGCAGAGACCTGGTGGAATTGCTGGCGCCACTGCTGGCTTCGACGCTTCTCGAATGTTGGGATGTGACCGAGATTGATCTGGTCGTTCCTGTTCCCCTGCACCCCGAGCGGCAACGCGAGCGCGGCTACAACCAGGCGGCTCTCCTTGGCGCATCTCTTGCCCGCCTGATAGGGCGCCCGTTCAAAGAAAGAACTTTGTCTCGCGTTCGCAACACCCAACCCCAGGTAGGGTTGAGCGATTCGGAACGCTCCAGCAACCTGCGCCACGCCTTTCGTTGCGCTCTTCCTGCGGTTGCCCACGGTGCGCGCGTGCTTCTGGTTGACGATGTCATGACGACGGGATCGACGGCCGAGAGTGCTTCCGAGGCGCTTCTTGAAGGAGGAGCCTTGCGCGTCTCTGTCCTGACCGTAGCCAGGGCGGTGGTCGGCGTGGAGTAGCAAGGGATCGAGATGAGAAACGTCGGGCTTAGTTTCCAGACAGTCCGCTACTTGCCTCGTGCGGGAGGTGCATCGTGGGTGAGAGCCCGACGCCGGGCGTCCATTTTTTCGAGAGTTTCTTCAAAGTGCTGCCTCTGATCCGGGCGCAGAATGGCGCGGATGGCTTGATCGGTCTCGGTGCGAATCTGTTCGTATTGGGGGCGGAACTGCACCGAGAGAGCGCTGTATCGATCCCCACTTTTCTTGATGATATCCTTGAGGTTTTCCTTCTGGTGAGCGTCCATGTGCAAACTTTGCGCGATCTCTTCGACGACGTCTCGTTTCGTAGGTACCGGCGGCCTTTGTGTCGGATTTTGCCCTATATGATTCTGGTAGAGATAGCCGGAGACAGCCCCGCTTATGCCTCCGAGCAAAAAAATCGCTATCAGCATCAGCGCTGCGCTCGTCTTTGATCGCATTAATCGTAAACCTCTGAGTGCCTATTTCTTGGGTGCGCTGAGGACTGGAGTTGTCGATTTCTCCACCAAGGAATGAATCACACTTTCATCCGTGATTTCTTCGGCGATCACCATTCGGCTGGAATGGCCAGGAGTCATGAAAATGCTGTCATAGGCCTGGTATAGGTCCGGTCTCGGACCACGAAACTCCATATATGCAAACAAAGAGATAATGACTAAAGTCACAGTTGCCATCGCCGGCACGATCTGTCGAGATAAGCCGAGAATGACTTGCCAGACTGTGATGCTTTGAGCTTCGTTTTCCAGCCTCGCTCGTAGCCGCGCGTAGAAGAAAGGTGATGGCTCCAACGCCGAGTTCAATCTCCCAAGCCGCTGAGGAAGCGTAAGAATCCTCCACTCTCTGGTGCATGACGGGCAGTGCTGGAGATGTGAGTCCAACTGCGCTCGCTCCTCTGCCGAAAGCTCCCCGTCCATCAATCGGAACAGCCAGCCTCGCACCACGCCGCATTCCATTTGCGAGTCTCCTGATTGCTTCATCAATTTCTACTACGCCATATCGGCCAAGTTATTTCATTTCTTGACTGCGATTCTGTGGGCCAGGTGATCGCTCCGCTCCTGCCGGACAGGCTCCTAGAAATGGAGCTGGGGCGCCGGGACCGGTAAACGGAGATCCGGGTGCTGATTGCACCTACTGGAGTTGATTCAACGGCTTACACCCAGGAGAACCGCGCCGGATCGGAGAATGTAACTCATAAAATGAGCATGCAATCGCCGTAACTGTAGAATCGGTACCCTTCTTTAACTGCCTGCCGGTAGCAGTCGAGCATCCACTCGCGCCCGGCAAATGCACAAACGAGCATGAAGAGTGTCGATTTGGGAAGGTGGAAGTTGCTGAGAAGTCCGCTCAAGGCGTGAAACTCAAATCCCGGTCGAATGAACAAATCGCAGAGACCCGCGGACCCACTCCCGAGGAAATCCAATTGGCACGCCAGATGCTCCAGTACCCGGGTCGTGGTGGTCCCTACAGCGATCAGGCGCTTGCCTTCACTCAAGTACGCACGAATGGAGGCGGCGGTATCGTCGGTCACTTCATAATGCTCAGGCTCCATGCGGTGTTGCTCGATCTCTTCGCATCGCACCGGCTGAAACGTTCCGTAACCTACGTGAAGAAGGATCTCGCAGACCGGAATGTTCTTCTGCGCAAGGCGATGCATGACCTCAGGCGTGAAGTGCAACCCCGCCGTCGGTGCGGCTATCGACCCCGCTTGGCGGGCATAAACGGTCTGGTAACGCTGCCCGTCCTCCGTCAGATCCTGACACGGATGTCGGTGGATGTAGGGCGGCAATGGCGGTTCACCCGATGTCTCCATGCTTTTCCAGGGATCGACGCTAGACGCGAATTCGATCAGCCGGGCGCCGCCCTCCCGGATTTCACGTACCTGCGCGCGCACATTCCCAATCTCCAGGTGCTGGCCGGGCAGGGCCTTATGAGCCGGGCGGACCAGCACCAGCCAGATGCCTGGGGCCTCCTCGCGCGTCATCAGGACTTCGATGCGCTCCCGCTTTCTGGGACGACTCGCCCAGAGTCGCGCCGGAATCACGCGGGTCGTGTTTACCACCAAAAAATGATCGGATTGGAGAATATCGGGAAGCTCGCGAAAGATCCGGTGCTCCACCGTGCGGGATTGCCGCCGTATTAGCATCAGGCGTGATTGGTCCCGCTCGGGAAGCGGGTGCTGCGCGATAAGATGCTCGGGGAGGGCAAAATCAAAGGAACTAAGGTTCACAGATGCGTCAGCGCCTTTGTCGCGGAAAGATCCGAACGTTTTCATCCGGCGAAACGCGCGGCGCCGGGATGACTTGCCGTTCGGAGGCTTCCGGCAGCTGTTCGGCTTTATGCAGCTGGGCAGAGAAGTAGGCCGCGAACAGAGTGATCAGACTGGAGGTATAAACCCATGTCAACAGGGCTATGATAGCTCCCATCGTGCCGTAGACCTTCTGCGAATCAAAGACAGGCACGAGATTTACAAATATCCACCAGTCGGTTTCCCAGAGGATGGTCGCGAGCACGGCGCCGGAAAGCGCTTCGCACCAGGGCACCTTGCGATCGGGCATCAGCTTGTAAGTAAAACAAAACACCGTGACGGCAATCAGAATCCCGGTGCCCAGCAGAAACGAATGCCCGATAGAGTTGATGATCTGATCCTGCTTAAAAGCGGGTTCTTCGGAGCTCAGAGCGCCCCAGACCAGGGTTATTGCCGCGGAAACCAGCAGCAGCGCGCCACCCAGAACCAGGAGGGCGGTACTTCGCACACGGCTTTCCCAGAACGTTCGTCGCCTCGGTACTCCCCAGGCCCGATTCAATGCGTTTTCCAGGAACGTGAACACCCATGTCGAACCCCAGAGCACCACAATGCAGCAGAGGAGAAGCAAGGCAGGAGAAGGTTGTGTGATCTCCGAGAGATTTTTTTCCAGGAACATCTTGGATCCCGGAAACAGCGCGACGATCCTCTGAATCACCTCTTCGTGGAGCTTCCACATACCCAGAACGGCGTCCAAAATGGCAAACAGGACGAGGATCGCGGGGAACATGATGAACAAGCTGAAATAGGAAATGGAAGCGGCGTCCCGCGGGACTTCATAGCTCCACATGGACTTGGCAGCCTCCACGAACGCGCTGCCCACTCTTCGGATGCCTGTTCTGGTCCTGGACATATCGAATAAGTTTAATGACTTTGGAATGTTCTGTAAATAGCATCCAGAGACAAGGCCGTGGCGAAGCTGCTGTCCCCAGTTTCGCCGCAAGGAAAGGCGACGTTTGACTTTGACATCGCTGTTTTCCAAGATTACCATTACAGTTTGTTGCTGTTTGCCGTACTAAGTTATTTAATATCTGAGGTTTATGACTGCGGTACCTATTCGGCCGCTGCCATGGCCCGTGCGAGTGATCCATGAAAAATCTTGTGCATGATCTCCTGATCGAACTCGGAGAAAATCCGGAACGGGACGGATTACAGGGAACACCGGAGAGGGTGAGTCAGGCATTGCAATTCCTGACGAGCGGGTACGTTCAGGATGTGGACGCGGTCCTGAACAACGCTTTGTTCGATGTCGAATACGATGAGATGGTCATCGTTTCCGACATCGATTTTTTCAGTCTGTGCGAGCACCACCTTCTACCTTTCTTTGGCAAGGTCCACGTTGCGTATCTGCCCAACAAGAAGGTGGTGGGCCTCAGCAAAATCGCCCGGCTGGTGGAGGTGTTCAGCCGGCGGCTGCAGGTGCAGGAGCGTCTTACAGTGCAGATCGCCGATACACTCAACCGGAAACTCGACCCACTCGGCGTGGCCGTGGTGGTTGAAGCCCAACACATGTGCATGATGATGCGTGGCATCCAGAAACAGAACAGCCGCGCCACGACCAGTTCAATGCACGGGACATTCCGCACGAATCACCGAACCAGGATTGAATTTCTTGACCTGATCCGGAAGGGGCAGTCCACCTGATTTTCTGACAGGCTCCTAACTGAGAGGAAGGACGTGCTCCTGGGGTCCGGCGTTTACGCGGTCCGCAGCCTGCAGCAGAGGGGCTCCGCGAAGTACCTCCCACGCCATCAAGGCATACATCGGCAGGTATTCGACCAGCAGGACCCAGCGCGGTTCATAGACCGGGCTGTGCGCGTAGGCGAGGTAAGACAGGAAACATGCGCCGGTCCAATAGAGCATGAATGCATAAGGGAGTACAGGCAACGCCAACGCCGCCCAGACGAGATACCATGGGTGCACGGTCGTGGCCAGGCACAGGTCTGCCGTCATGATCCAAAACCCGGCGTGCAGCACATCGCGTGCATTGGCCAAGGGAAACCTCATGGAGATCGCAGCGACGACCGCGATCAGGAGCACGGCGAGGTAGGGTCCGGCCGCCTTGTCCCACGACTGTCGGAAAAAAGAGCTTCCAATGAACCTGAGCATGTAATGAATGCCTGCATTAAACTCGAAAAGTCGATAGTAGAGCCGGAGGGACTGCAGATACGAGCGCAGGGTCTGGAAGGAATAGCAGCCGTACATCCCAATTCCCACCACGCTCAGGCAGACCGCAGCCGGCTTCCATCCCATACGGCGCCAAAAGAGGGGAATCCAAAGCGCTGGATGCAGCTTTACGAGGATCGCTCCGGCAAAGCTCGCCATTGCCCAAACGCTCTTTCGGCGGTGCCCCAAGTAAATCGAAAGCAGGATCAAAAACATCATGAGGCTGTCGGAATGGCCGGAGTGGGAAAACTCAAAAACAAAAAATGGATTCCAAGCCATCAGAAACAGCGACTGCAAGCCGGTCCCAAAGGAAACGAGGAGCCGCCATGCCAAGAGCAACGAAGCGAACTCGAACAGGCTGAAAATCGCTTTCATGGCCAAAACCGACGGCCCGAACAAGCCGTAGCAGGCCCGAAACACAGCCTGGGAGAGCGGAGGATATGTCGTGATATACGACTTGGAGTTCAACATCGGATACAGAAGAGGGTCGCGAAAGCTCTCCAGTTCCAGGGCCTCAGGGGGATGCAGATAGGGACTGATTCCCGCTGAAGAGATCTTTCCGTCCCACAGATAGCGATAGACGTCCTCACTCTCGTCTGGCGTGGCCGGCAACACGGTCAGTCGAAAGAGGAGGGCGAAGCCGAGCATGCACAGCACATCTCTGCGATCCCGCAGTCGGCACCGAAAGAAACCCGAGATGCAGAGGACGAAACTCAGGAGCATGAGTGCGACGAATGACCCGCTATGAGCGCGCAACGGGCTTAGCCTGCAGCTCAGGAGCCAGACGGTCTCGATGGCTCCTCCCAACAGGAACAGGAGAGCTAAGTGCTTGAGCATCCACAGAATATATCACCGATGTGCGTAGGGGGAAACTCCTTGACGGCGTCGGAGCCCTGTGATATTTTCCTCCTTTTCTATGTTGCCAGCCTGGATCAAATTAAGCTGGAAACCGATCGAGGAAGTTAAATCCTCTAGCGTACGTTGCCAGTATGATCAGTGTTGATTGGTCCATCCTTCCCGCGATATTCATCTTTGTTTTCACGGTGGTAGCTTTAAACTACCTCCTCGTGAAGCCGATCATGCGCGTTCAGGAGGAGAGGGAGATGAAGACCACCGGCCTGATGGCGCAAACTCGACAGAACCTTGCTCATCACTTGCAGTTATTCGACCAGTATCAAGCGACGATCAAGAATGCCCGGATGGAAGGGTATCGGCTCGTGGAGAAGGCTCGCGCCGACGCGTTGCTCTATCGGAGCGGCGGGCTGGAGCGGGCTCGAAAGGGTGCCGAACAACTATTGCTGGAGGCGCGTGATCTCGTGAAGATCCAGGTGAATGAGGCGAAAGTCGAGCTGGGAAATGAGGCCGAGGATATGGCTCGCCGCATCACGTCGGCGATTCTGCGGCGCTCTGCCTGAGCGCCGATCTCTGCAGGACAGCAGGACGGGACGGTCATCTTGAAGATGTTCCACCGGGAACTGGCATGAAACTTCGGACAAATGTCTGGTTGCACCACGGGCTGCTCGTGCCGGCAATCTGCGCGGCTCTTTCCAGTGAGGCTTGGGCTGCCGAAACAGGCGACCGCTGGGGGCCGCTTCTGGAAATCGGCAGATTCACCAATCTGCTTCTGGTTGCCGCTGTCCTGGTTTATGTCGGACGCAAACCGCTTGCGAGTTTTTTTGCCAGCCGCTCTCAGGCCATCCGCGAGCAGCTGATGGAAGCGCAGAAGGCTCGTTTGGAAGCTGAGGCGCGCCTCAATGAAATCAACCTGCGCATGAGTTCCCTCGATGACGAACTCCGCCAGATGAGGGCAGCTGCTGAGATCGAGGCCAGAGAGGAACACGAACGCCTGGTTGCTTCCGCCGACCGGGAAGCTGAAAAAATTCTGGAACGCGCGCGGCTGGAGATCGAAGGGCTTACGCGGGCCGCGCAGCTCGAGCTGAAGGCACATGTGGCCGAGCTATCGGTGCAGCTGGCCGAGGGGAAAATCCGGGATGGCATGACGGTGGAGGACGAACGTCGCCTTTTTGCACGCTTTGTCGACAGGGTGGGAGGACGTGAATGATACCGTCGGCAGTGTTTGCCCGCTATGCGCGCGCTCTGGCAGACGTGACGCTTGAGAAAAACGAGGATGCTGCTGTTTTGAAGGATCTCAGTACCTACCGTGAGATCTTCCGCCAGGTTCCTGCACTCTTGGATGCGCTCGACAGCCCGGCGATTCCTCGCGAGTCGAAGGAGAACGTGCTCTCTGAATTGCTCGTTCGTTATCCTGTCATTCAATCCACGAGCAACTTTCTGCGCATTCTGCTCCGCCACCATCGCATACGTTATTTTGGGGATATTTGTGATCTCTATAAAAAGACTCTGAACGAGCGGCATGGGATCATCGCTGCCAGAGTCACCTCCGCGGCCCCCTTGAGCGAGGAGGATGTGTCAGCTTTGCGCATGAGTCTCGCCGGGGCCACCGGCCGCCAATCGGTTCTTACCATGCAGACGGATCCCGAGCTTCTGGCCGGGGTTGTCGTTCAGATCGGCAGCACGGTTTACGATGGCTCCATCCGCACGCAGCTCGAAGAGATGCGGCGGCGTTTGATGCAAGAGTGATCGACACTGGCTGGGCACGGCCTGAATGAATCTGCTTCCGCCCAGACTGACGAAAAAGGGAAACCCGACATGCAAATCAATGCCGACGAAATTACCAAGATTCTACGCGAGCAGATCAAGGACTACGAGTCCAGCGTGATGGTCAGCGAAGTGGGAACCATCATGTCGGTGGGCGACGGCATCGCGCGTATTCATGGCCTGGATCGAGTCATGGCCGGCGAACTCCTGGATTTTCCGCACGGGGTCAAGGGTATCGCCCTCAATCTCGAAGAGGACAATGTGGGCGCCGTCCTTTTCGGCGAGTATACCCTGATTGGTGAGGGGGACACGGTCAAGCGTACGAATCGCATCATGAGTGTTCCGGTCGGCGACGGGCTCATCGGCAGGGTCGTCAATGCGTTGGGAGAACCCATCGACGAACGGGGACCGATCATTAGCGGGGAGTACGCTACTATCGAGCGGCTCGCTCCCGGAGTCATCGACCGGCAGCCCGTCAAGGAACCTTTGCAGACCGGGCTCAAGGCGATCGACGCCATGATCCCGATCGGCCGCGGCCAGCGTGAGTTGATTATCGGGGACCGCCAGACCGGCAAGACTGCCATCGCCATCGACACGATCATCAATCAGAAGAATACCGACGTGATCTCGATTTATGTCGCAATCGGGCAGAAGCGCTCGACCGTGGCTCAGGTCGTCAAGACGCTCACCGATTATGAAGTCATGGATCGCACGATCGTGGTTTCGGCATCGGCATCCGATCCCGCGACCATGCAGTACATCGCCCCTTATTGCGGCTGTGCCATGGGCGAATACTTCCGCGACCGCGGGCGGCATGCGCTGGTCATTTACGACGATCTGTCCAAGCATGCAGCCGCTTACCGCGAGATCTCCCTTTTGCTCCGCCGGCCGCCGGGACGTGAAGCATACCCCGGCGACGTTTTCTATCTGCACTCGCGGCTGTTGGAACGGGCCGCCAAGATGAACGATCAGAACCACGGCGGATCCCTCACGGCACTCCCTGTGATCGAAACGCAAGCAGGAGATATCTCCGCCTATATTCCGACCAACGTCATTTCGATCACGGACGGTCAGATCTTCCTGGAAGGGGATCTGTTTCACGCGGGCATCCGGCCGGCCGTCAACGTGGGAAACTCGGTGAGCCGCGTCGGCGGCAACGCTCAGATCAAGGCGATGAAACAGGTCGCGGGTACGCTCCGGCTGGAGCTTGCGCAGTACCGCGAACTGGCGGCTTTCGCCCAGTTCGGCTCCGATCTGGACAAAGCGACCCAGGCCCAGCTCGCGCGCGGCGAGAGGCTGACCGAAATCCTGAAGCAGGATCAATATCAGCCTTTGGACGTAGTTCGGCAGATCGTCATCATTTTCTCTGGAACTCAGGGGTTTGTGGACGATCTGCCCGTGAGCCAGATCCGTGCTTTTGAAAAGCAGCTGTACCAGTTCATGGAAACCATGAAGGGGCCGCTCGTAAAAAAAATCGCCGCCGAGAAATCGTTGAGCGATGATATGCGCTCCCAACTCCTGGCGGCGCTCAAGGAATTCAAGGAAAAATACGCCGTGGACAGGGCGAGCGGCGCCGAACAGGCGGCGGCCGGCTAGGAATCCCCGATAATCGTATGGCTAATGTTCGAGATATCAGGCGCCGCATCCGCAGCGCCAAAAACATTCAGCAGATCACGCGCGCGATGAAGTTCGTCTCCGCGGCGCGGCTGCGGCGTGCCCAGGAGCGCGTGATTGCGGCACGCCCCTATGCGCGCCAGATGCTGGCAGTGCTCAACAGCCTTGCCGCGCGCGTGCCCGAGCAACAACACGCGCTGCTCGCCCATCGAGGCGGACGGCGCATCGAGCTGGTCGTAATCACCGCGGACAAGGGGCTCTGCGGCGCTTACAACACGAATATCGTGAAGCAGGCCGTAGAATTCATCGTCGGGCACCCGGATGCCGCCGTGGAGCTTAACCTGCTCGGCAAGCGCGGACGCGACTTTTTCCGGCGCCGTTCCTACTCTGTGCGCCAGGAAGCCATCGGCATCCTGCAGAAGCCGAGCTTCGCCGACGCCGCCGCGATCGCAAAGGGGATCATCGAGGAATTTGTGCAGGAGAGGAAGGATCAGATCTGGCTCGTCTATAACGAGTTCAAGTCGGTGGTGCAGCAACGCGTGGTCGTGGAACCGCTGCTTCCCATCCGCAAGATCGAGGGAATTGAGGAATCTCATCTCGTGGAGTATCTGTACGATGAGCCTCCGGAGGAGATCTTCAACCGTTTGCTGCCGCGCCACGTCGAATCGCAGATTTTTTGCGCCATGCTGGAAGCAGCCGCCTCGGAGCAGGGCGCGCGTATGACCTCAATGGACGCGGCCACCAAGAATGCGTCCGAAATGATCGACAGCCTGACCCTCTATGCCAACAAGGTGCGCCAGGCGGGAATTACCAAGGAATTGATCGAGGTCGTCAGCGGCGCAACCGCCGCCGGATCCTGATCCGATCCGGCCGCTTCGATAGCGGGGCCGCGTAATTCGCATCCTGAGGCCGGAACGCGCGTGCTCCCATCGAGAGGAGAGTGAATGACGAACAAAGGCAAAGTAGTACAGATCATCGGACCGGTGGTGGACTGCGAATTTGAGGAGAGGCACCTTCCCACAATCTACAGTGCCGTCATCATCGAAGGGCAGAATCCGAACGGGACCGTCCACGTCACGACAGAGGTTCAGCAGCACCTGGGTGAAAATCGAGTCCGTTGCGTCAGCATGCAGCCTACCGATGGCATGGTGCGGGGCATGGACGCTATCGACACGGGCGGACCTATCATCGTGCCCGTCGGGCGCGGAACCCTGGGCCGGGTATTGAACGTCATCGGGGAGCCGGTCGATCAGATGGGGGTTGTGCACGCGGATACCCGCTATCCCATCCACAGGCCCGCCCCGACGTTCGAGCAGCAAAGTACCGAAAGCAAGATGCTGGAAACCGGCATCAAAGTCATCGACCTTCTCGAACCTTACGTCCTGGGCGGCAAGATCGGCCTGTTCGGCGGCGCGGGAGTCGGCAAGACCGTTATCATCATGGAGCTGATCAACCGCATCGCGACCCACCACGGCGGATTTTCGGTGTTTGCGGGCGTCGGCGAAAGGACTCGCGAAGGCAATGACCTGTGGCTCGAGATGAAGGAATCGGGTGTCATCGACAAAGCTGCACTCATCTACGGCCAGATGACGGAACCCCCGGGAGCGCGCCTGCGCGTGGGTCTGACGGGATTGACCGTCGCCGAGTATTTCCGGGATGTCGAGCACCAGGACGTGCTCCTGTTCATTGACAACATCTTTCGCTTCACCCAGGCGGGTTCGGAAGTGTCTGCGCTACTCGGGCGCATGCCGTCCGCGGTCGGATATCAGCCTAATCTGGCAACCGAAATGGGTGAGCTGCAGGAGCGCATTACTTCCACAAAGGATGGCTCCATCACCTCCATCCAGGCGATTTATGTGCCCGCCGACGATTACACAGATCCTGCGCCGGCAACTACTTTCTCCCATCTGGACGCGACGACCAACCTCGAGCGGAAGATCGTCGAACTGGGCATCTATCCCGCGGTTGACCCGCTGGCATCGACTTCACGCATCCTGGATCCGCGCATTGTCGGGGAAGAGCACTACACGGTGGCGCGCGAGGTGAAGCGAATTCTGCAGCGCTACAGGGACCTGCAGGATATTATCGCGATCCTGGGAATCGATGAGCTGGGCGAGGACGACAAGCTGACCGTCAGCCGCGCCCGGAAAATTCAGAAGTTCCTTTCCCAGCCTTTCTTCGTCGCGGAACAGTTTACTGGGATCAAAGGCAAGTACCTGTCCGTCAAGGACAGCATTGAAAGTTTCCGGGGCATCTGCCGCGGCGAATACGATCATATACCCGAACAGGCGTTCTACATGGTGGGCGGCGTCGACGAAGTTTTGGAAAAGGCGAAACAGCTCGCCGCAGCTTGAAACAGTCGGAAAGGGTGACGAATGACGCGTGACGAATGAGATCGATTAGTCACTCCCCGTTCTTCACTGAATCTTATGGCGCTGCCGGAAAAAATACATCTTGTCGTAGTAACGCCGGAGAGGCAACTCTTCAACGGTCTCGTCGATCGGGTCACCCTCCCTTCCAACCAAGGAGAACTGGGAATCCTTCCCGGGCACGCTCCGCTGCTCGCAGAGTTGGGCATCGGCGAGATCAGGTATCATGTCGGCGATGCCATGGAGAGTTTCTTTTGTTCCTGGGGATTCGCTGAAGTTCTACCGGATCGTGTGGTCCTGCTGGCGCAGACCGCGGAGCTGGCCTCGGAGATCGATCTCAACCGCGCCGAGCAGGCCAAATCACGGGCGGAAAGACGCCTGGGTTCCAAGGACCCCAACCTCGATTTCGCACGCGCCGAACTGGCACTGCTGCGGGCTCTCTCGCGCTTACACATCGCACGGCAGGTGCGCGCTGCGAAGAGCCGAGTCCATTAGACTACTGCGACCCACCGGCGATGTGTCGTGAGTTCGAGTTGCTGGCGCGACTCGCCGGGTTATGCGCAACAGGCAATTATCCACATTCTCCTCTCGCAGGCGCACGTTCGCGAGGACATCCGGAGGATCGATATGCGCCTTTGGTCGATTGCTGTTTTCAGGGGTTGGCAGTGCGCTTGAAAAGGGCGACCCCAGCGATGCCGCCAAGGATGCCGAACACGAGGGACAGGCCCAGGTGGCTCAACACTCGGAAGATCACCGCAAAAGCCAGGATGCCGCCAAAGTTGGCGAGAATTCCGTGCACTAAGGGCTCCAGCCTTGCAGGTAGATCTGCCTCTCCCGGGAGCAGGCGTCCCAGAAAGCCGCCGATGAAGTTGCCCAGGAAAAAAACCACGGGGATGATGAGGATTGCGTATATTACGGATCCAATCAATCCGGTCATCACGCCCAGGATGACTCCGTCGCTGTTGTTTACGGCGGTCCGCGGCGTCTCATTGCAGTAAATCGCCACCGCTACGAGAGCCCCCGCGAAAGGAATCAGACAGCAGGCCAGATTGAGAAGGGGAACGAGAGGCGCCAGCCCCGTTATCAGGGACCCGATCAATATGGCTTTCCACTTGCCTTCAAGATTCATGGGATCCTCGGCAGTTCTGATCTTGCCCGCGATGCGTCGGTAAATGCAATGCGCTATTTGCCGGCGCGGAGAGCGTCTATTTCCAGCTTGGCTTTGTTGCGCACTTTGTCAATGCCGGTAAGGGTCTGGTTGTGTTGGCTCTTGTAGAGCTTCTCGAGGTTCTCGGTCGCCTTGGCCTTGAGTTCACCACCCAGGTATTCGGCTTTGGCAAATGACGGAATGGCACTGTCGACGTCGTCTTTCTGCCACTGACAATAGCCGATGTAATAATAACCCCCATCGTACAGTTTGACTTTCAGCGCCTTCTCATACGTCTGAATGGCCTCGTCCCACTTCTTCTGCTCTTGATAGTTGGTCGCGATGATATTGTAGCAAGCATGCTCAACGTCCTTGGTATGCTTGACCCAATCGGCTTGAGATGTGGCATCAGGCTTCTTCGCAGATGCCAGTGCCTTTAATGCCTGCTGAGCATAGTCCGCAGCCTTCGCGAGTTCTTTTTTCTCGGCGTGCTTAACCACGAAAAGCCACCGTAATTCGAAGTTGTCGTTGAACTCGGGCATTGCCATAAGCTTGAGAGCCCATTCCTCGCGCTTGGCCTGATCTCCCATTTTTTCATACGTCTGGTAAATCAAAGCGGCCAATTGAGCGTTAGGGGCCGCCGCATAAACCTTCTGGCCGTATTCGAGAACTTTGGCGTCGAGGCCCAGGTTCTGCGCCGAATCTGTGATCAAGAGCAGAGTTTTGAGGTCGTCTGGCTTGTATTTAAGCCATTGCTCCGCCAGCGGCTCCAACGTCTTGTAGTTCTTTTGATCATGGTACTGCGCCATCAGGGCCTCGTACGCGTTGACGATGTAAACCTGAAGTGTCGACTTGGGATATTTCTCCATGAAGGCAATCAGAAGCGCCGGCCTCTTCGTCAGATCTGGCTCCTTGACCGCCGCCTCATAGGCGTTGAACTCTTCTTCTGTGTAGGGCGTCTCGTCCTGCTTCTGCGGCTCCACGACTTTTTTCTGCACCTGACTCTGAGTCTGCGGTTGTGCCCAGCACAGTCCAGCAGCCAACGCTACCGCGCCCGCCAGAGAGGCAAGGAGCAGCCATTTGTGGCCTCGATCCATGGATGATACCCCCTTCTCTATGAAACCATCCTGGGCATTCTAAAGGATTCTAAAAATTCAAATCAACATTATATTAGCAAAGATTTGCATGCATCAACATTCGCAGCCATAAAATCCTCATAATTTCAATTTTCCGCGGGCATAAAAAACCGCTCGTGCCGTTTGACAAGCCGCCCTTCCAATTTATATTATTAGCACTCGCTTTGATCGAGTGCTAATACTCGTGGCGTAACCTAATGGAAGAGGTTTTTTTGAAAGAAAAGGAGACTTAACACTATGCATGTCAGGCCTTTGCATGATCGTGTTCTCTTGAAGCGCTTAGAAGAAAAGGAAGTCATCAAGGGGGGCATCATCATCCCCGACACGGCGAAAGAGAAGCCAATGGAAGGTGAAGTCATCTCGGTAGGACCGGGCAAGCTCATGGACGACGGCAAACGCTCCCCGATGGATCTCAAGACGGGTGACCGGGTACTTTTTGGGAAGTATGCAGGAACGGAAATCAAGATTGACGATCAGGAATTCGTCATCATGCGCGAAGAGGAAATCCTCGCTGTGCTGGCGAAGTAACAGACCTGCGCGAGGCAATCAACAAGAGAGACAAGAACCGAACCTTAAAGGAGTGAGTAACTCATGGCAAAAGAAATCATACATGGCGAGCAGTCACGTCAGGCGCTACTGCGCGGAGTAAACCAGCTGGCAGACGCTGTCAAGATCACGCTGGGGCCGAAGGGCCGGAATGTGGTGCTGGACAAGAAATTCGGATCGCCGTTGATCACAAAAGACGGTGTGACCGTGGCAAAAGAAATCGAGCTGAAAGAAGGACTCGATAACATGGGCGCACAGATGGTGCGCGAAGTTGCTTCGAAGACCTCGGACGTCGCCGGTGATGGGACGACGACGGCAACTGTGCTGGCGCAGGCGATATTCCGCGAAGGCGTAAAGAACGTCGCCGCCGGCTCGAACCCGATGGCGCTCAAGCGCGGCATTGAAAAGACCGTCGAGGCGGCGGTCGCAGAGTTGAAAAAGATGAGCAAGCCTGTGAAGGGCGAGATGATTTCACAGGTTGGCTCCGTGTCGGCAAACAACGACCGGACGGTTGGCGGCATTATCGCCGAGGCGATGAAGAAAGTCGGCAAGGACGGCGTCATCACCGTAGAGGAAGCGAAGTCGATCGAGACATCGTTGGAAGTGGTCGAGGGGATGCAGTTCGATCGCGGTTATCTGTCGCCCTATTTCGTCACCGACGCCGAGCGGATGGAAGTGGAGTTGAGTGACTGTCTGATCCTCCTGCACGAGAAGAAGATCAGCTCGATGAAGGATCTGCTGCCGTTGCTGGAGCAGATTGCCAAGGGCGGCCGTCCGCTGCTGATCATCGGCGAGGACGTCGAAGGCGAAGCGCTGGCGACCCTGGTTGTGAACAAACTCCGTGGAACCTTGTCGGTTGCCGCGGTCAAAGCCCCGGGATTCGGCGACCGCCGCAAGGCGATGTTGGAAGATATCGCGATTCTCACCGGCGGCAAGGTGATCTCGGAAGATTTGGGAATCAAGTTGGAGAATGTGCGCCTTGAAGATCTGGGCCGCGCAAAGAAGGTCTCCATTGACAAGGACAACACCACGATTATTGAGGGCGCAGGCAAGCACTCCGATATCGAAGGCCGCGTAAAGCAGCTTCGCGTTCAGATTGAGGAAACCACCTCGGACTACGATCGCGAAAAGCTTCAGGAGCGGTTGGCGAAACTGGTCGGCGGCGTGGCCGTGATCAAGGTCGGCGCTGCAACTGAGACCGAGCTCAAGGAAAAAAAGGCGCGCGTCGAGGATGCGATGCACGCCACCCGCGCGGCAGTTGAGGAAGGTATCGTGCCCGGCGGCGGCGTTGCGCTGCTTCGCTGCATTCCGGCGCTGGAGAAGCTGAAGCTCGAAGGGGATGAGGCGATCGGATGCAACATCCTGCGCCGCGCTCTGGAAGAGCCGCTCCGGCAGATCGTGAACAACGCAGGATACGAAGGGGCCGTGGTTGCGGAAAAGGTGCGCCAGAGTAGCGACGCGAACTACGGTTTCAACGCCGAGACCGAAAAGTACGAAGACCTGGTGGCCGCCGGCGTGATCGACCCGACCAAGGTGGCGCGTACGGCTTTGCAGAATGCCGCGTCGGTTGCGGCACTGCTGCTGACCACGGAAGCCCTGGTATCTGAAATCAAGGAAGAGAAAAAGACCCCGCCGATGCCTCCGGGTGGCGGCGGCATGGGCGATATGTACTAGCCCGTTCCGATTTCGGAACACTTCCAAGGGCTCGTGGTTTCTCGCTACGAGCCCTTTTTATGTCTCGGTACTACTTTCGTGTATGGCGTCAGGGGCAAAGAGGTAAGGGCTCAAGGGGGTAAACGGCCCTTGTCTTCTCGCCTCGGTTCTCATCATTGGAGGCAAGCACATGACTACGACTCCAATCAGGATCAGGACTTTCAGAGACCTGCAGGTCTGGCAAAAAGCCATGGATCTTGAGGATGCTTTCCCTTTGCCCCTTTCCCCCTACAGTTTGCGGTAAAAAGAGACTTACTGAATCCTAAGCTTTCCCGGCGCAGCGGCCGAGGAACGCAGTCACGGCGCGATTGAATGCTTGCGGCTGTTCGACGTTGGACAAGTGTGACGCCGAGGGCAATATCACCATCTCTGAGCCGGCGAGGCGCTCGTGAATCGTCCGCGACATTGCTACTGGCGTACCTTGGTCCTCCTCCCCCACGATCACTAGAGCAGGCCTCCGAATTGCCTGGAGGCGAGCCGTCAGGTCGAGTGCGGCAATAGCGTGACAGCAGGCCGCGCATCCCGAGGCGGACGTCCGGCGTATCATGCCGCGCACCCGCTCGATAACCTCCGGGTGGGAGGCGCGATACGGAGCGGTAAACCATCTTGCGACCGTTGGCTCGACCAGCGGTTCCATGCCTTCGCATTCCGCGATCCGGATGCGCTCCTTCCAGAGAGTTTGAGCCTCGGGTGGGATTCGGCTCGAGGTGCTGCACAGCAGCAGGCTGGCCACTGACTGCGGTTTGATCAAAGCGAATGCCTGCGCGATCATGCCTCCCATGGAGAGTCCGACGAAGTGCACCCTCGCGATCCCCAGGGCGTCGAGCAGCCCTGCGGCCTGTCTCGCCAGCTGATCGAGCGAATAGGGGCCGGGCGGTGCATCGCTGCCGCCGTGCCCGAGTGTGTCGTAGCGCAGCACGCGGAAATCCCGGGCCAAAACTTCGATCTGGGGATCCCACAGGGAGAGATTCGTGGCCAGGGCATGGCTCAGCACAACCACCGGGGCCGCTACTGGGCCATCCATCTCGTAGTTGACCTGATTCCCATCAATCGTGATTTTCATAAGATTTTCCCGTGAATGAGTTGTTGCGGTCGACGTCGCCTGCCACATGGTTACGCGAACGTGCCTGCTTCCGATTCTCCCAATCATAGCAGAGATCGCACGCTGCCTGTGCGTCACTCTTTGTGCTACCATGAGCGCGCTTGACTATGGTTGTCGACTCAAATGCCGGCGAAGGACGACAGCCCGAACATCTTCAGAGGATCTTTGCATTTCGCCGCCCTATCAGGATGGGATCAAGAAGGGATATGGTAGAACAAAGGAGTTTTCTTCCGCTGGGAATCTTGCTCTTGGCGTGCGCCGCCGTGGGAGCATTCGTGGGGATTGGTATCCTCCGGGTCGGGGCTCTTCCCGGCATTAACATTCGGCCGGCCGCGCCCGTCATCGGGAAACGCACGGCCATAACGATCGAAATTTCTGAGCCGCGCCGGGGATTGAGCAGTGTGAAGGTGGAGTTTGTGCAGGGAGATCATATCGAAACCTTGGCCGAGAAGAGCTACGCCTACCCTTCCAGCCTGAATTTTTGGGGCGCCCGAACCACGCGCGATACCGTCCAAGTGCAAGCCGGCAGGGAAACGATTGCCGGGCTCAAAACGGGCCAGGCTTCCATCAGGGTCGCTGCCGGGCGCATCGGATCCTGGCTGCGGCACCCGGGGCCGGCCATGCAAGAGATCACTTTGCCTGTGCGGCTTACTCCTCCTTTGCTGCAGGTGATATCCACGCAGACGTACGTGGCGCAGGGGGGGTGCGAGGCCGTAGTGTACCGGGTCGGTGATTCTTCAGTTCGCGACGGCGTACAGGCAGGCAGGTGGTGGTTTCCCGGCTATCCGCTTCCCGGCGGCGGCAAGAGCGAGCGGTTTGCCTTCTTCTCGGTTCCGTACGACATGAATACGCTCAACGTGCATCTGGTTGCTGACGATGCGGCGGACAACGAAGCAGTGGTTTCCTTCATCGACCAATTCTTTCCCAGGAAATTCAAGGAGGACACTGTCGAACTGACCGACGTCTTCATGGGCAAAGTGGTGCCGGAGATCATGGATCAAACCCCCGATTTTCGCGACCGCGGCAACCTGCTGGACAACTATATTGCGATCAATACCGAGCTGCGTGAAAAGGATGCAGATGCGCTCGTGAATCTTGCCAAGCAGTCGCGGCGGGAGGTCATCTGGAGCCAACCGTTCCTGGCTATTCAGAACGGTAAGGTGATGGCCGGATTTGCCGACTACCGCAGCTACAAATACCAAGGAAAGGTCGTCGATCATCAGACTCACCTGGGCTACGATCTGGCCGTAACGCGCCACGCTCCGATACCGGCCGCGAACGACGGTTATGTCCTGCAGGCCAAGTACTTCGGAATCTACGGAAATGCCGTGATCATCGACCACGGTTTTGGCGTGATGACCCTTTATGGCCACATGTCTTCCATCGCCGTGACCCCTGGCCAGAAGGTCGCACGCGGCGATATCATAGGGCAAACTGGCGAAACTGGTCTCGCCGGCGGAGATCATCTTCACTTCGGCGTGATTCTAGACGGCTTGCCGGTCAATCCGGTTGAATGGTGGGACGGCCATTGGATTACCGACCGCCTCGGCCACAAGCTCGGCGCCGGCTTTCATCTCGGCAGCCAACCCTGACGCGTGGCGCTGAGATGGTGCACGGACACGCAGCACTGCCGCGGGCCAAATGTTTTACGAACATACTTTATAATATAAAGTACTTGACTTCATATTGCTTTTTGAGCTATACAATTACTTTCCGACAGGGAGGACTCCTACTGTGGAACAGTCCAGCAGGGAAGTGGCTCACGAAAATCTGCAGTATATCCGCCAGACACTGGACGCGGCAGGGCGGTTCACGGCGGTCCCTGGTAAAGGCCTTGTGGCCGCCGGCGTCGCGACCCTCGCAGGTGTGACTGCCAATCTGCTCGTTACAGGCTCGCCGTGGTCCGGCGGATCGCGTGTTCAGGCCGCTCTCGAAGTCTGGGGGATCGTTCTGGTAGTCTCGCTTGCGATTGTCTCTTACGGCATATACCGCAAATCGCAATTGACCGGGGCGCGGCTGCAGGCGCCTCTGATGCGCAAGCTCCTGTGGAGTCTGTGTCCCGCATTGTTTGTGGGCGCCATCCTCACCAGCCTGGCTGTGCGCACGCAAAACCTGGGCTGGCTGCCGCCCATATGGCTTGGATGTTACGGCGCCGCGGTGACCAATGGGTCTCTCGTTTCAGTCCCCCCGGTACGCTATTTTGGCCTTTCGCTGCTGGCAACCGCGGCGGCGGCCGCACTTACCCCTGAAAACCTGGGCCTAGCATGGCTCGCGCTGGGTTTCGGGTGGCTTCACCTCGTTTTCGGGGCTTACATTGCCTGGAGGCACAATGGTTAAGAACAAGAAACCGGCACGTCCCACGCCCAATGAGCTCGATCCGATGATCCATGAGCGCCTGCGGCTCGGGATTCTCTCGGCGCTGGTGGTTCAGGAATCGCTCAGCTTCACCGAGTTGCGTGATTTGCTGCAGACGACGGATGGAAATCTAAGTGTCCAGGCGCGGAAGCTCGAAGAAGCCGGATTTGTAGTCTGCAACAAGCGCTTTGAAGATCGGAAACCCAAGAGCACGTACCGGCTGAGCCCCGAGGGGCGGCTAGCCCTGGAGGATTATCTTGAGAAGCTTTCCGGCCTAGTGCCCGATCTGGAAAGAGTGCGCAGAAGCGCGGTCAGGTCCCTGCGGACCGGCATTGATCCTCTTCCGTCACATAGTTGAGAAATGTATGAATCCGATCCGACACGTTGCAATCATCATGGATGGAAACGGCCGTTGGGCCGAGCAACGCGGCCTACCGCGCTGGAAGGGCCACGAAGCCGGCGCTCGCGCCGTGCGGCGCGCGGTCGAAGCGGCATGCCGCCTTGAAATCCCCGTGTTGACTCTTTTCGCTTTTTCGAGCGAAAACTGGAAACGCCCGCAGCACGAGGTGCAGACTCTCTTCCGGCTTTTTCTTCGCTACCTTAAGGACGAAAAGGACGATCTGCTCGAAAACAGCATCCGTCTCTCAGCGTTTGGCAGGCGCGATCGCCTGTCTCCGGCAGTAGCCGCTGCGCTGTCCGAGGTGGAGACCGCGACGCGGTCCTGTGCGCGGCTCCATCTGCGCCTGGCGCTGGACTATGGCGCGCGCTATGAACTAGTTGAAGCCGCGCGCATACTGGCGCTCCAGGCATCGCAGGGAATATTGGCTCCTGAGGATATCGACGAGGATCTGATCACAACCACGTTGACATCCCGGGAGGTCCCGGACCCCGACTTGGTCATTCGCACGGCCGGAGAGCAGCGCCTGTCCAACTTCCTGCTCTGGCAGGCGGCGTACGCGGAGTTCCATTTCTGCTCGCGGCCGTGGCCGGATTTTGATGAAAGCGACCTCCAGGAAGCCGTGGTGGATTATCATTCCCGCACGCGCAAATTCGGCGCACTGCCATGCGCCGCCGGAATTCTTAGTTAGTTTCTCTCGCGAAACTCGGCGGCGAGATCGGCTGTGCGAGCCCCGGCAGGGGCGAAAAGCCTTTGTTCACAGGCCTTGTCTGTCGCCCCTTCAGGCCTTGTGCTGGCCGCATCCCTTAACCCCGGGCGGCGCTGCGCTTGCCCAGGGCTACTCTCTCGCTGCCCCTTCAGGGCATAGCAAAACACGTTTTGCGACAGAAACTAGTTAGGAGCGCGGACCTTGCGCTCCCGCGTCCTTTCTAAATCTTCACTCGTTCATCGGCGCAAGGCGCCGCCGTCCACGACCAGGACTTGTCCGGTTACGAAGCTGGATAAATCCGACACCAGAAACAACGCGGCTTGTCCCACTTCCTCGGGCGCACCCCATCGATTCAATGGGGCTTCAGCGGCAAGGGAATGCCTGGTTTCTTGATCCAGCTGCTCAAACGTTGCGGGAGTCTGTATGTTCCCGAGCGCCAGGGCGTTAGCGCGGATATGGTCTTTCCCGTATTCTCTGGCCACATCCCGCATCAGTCCCAGCAGAGCAGATTTTGCCATTGTGTAGGGCGTGCCCTGAAACCCTTCAAGTGCCGGTGTCGAGGAAATGTAGAGAATTGTTCCATTCCGACGTGACCTCATCAACGAGAGGGCCTCAAAGGTGCAGAAGACAGCTCCCATAGCATCGGTACCGAAAGCATCGAGATACCATAAGGAGAGCTTGTCGGCAGGAGTGGCGTGCAGCGGCGTATCCCAAATCTCGGGACGGAACGGATACCCGGCGTTGCAGACCAGGACATCCAGGACGCCGGATGACCAGATGCGCAACCTGCTAAACAGCTCGTGCACGCTCTCGGCGTGTGCAATATCGGCCTGTATTCCGATAGCCCGCACCGGATGTTTCGCGGCGATCTCTGCCGCAACGGCCTCGCATTCCTGCCCATTGCGGGAGGTGACCGCGACGTGACAGCCGGCCTCCGCCAGGCATTCCGCGATGGCGCGTCCGATGCCGCGGCTGGCGCCGGTGACGAGCGCAACTTGATTCTCAAGAAGGAGATTGCTCATTGCGGCCTCTGATTTGCGTGTTTCCAAAAAAGCGAACATTCATATTCCGCTCACTTTGACAGGTATATACTTGAGAATAACGGTCCGCACATCGGCGAGCAAGTAGCGATTCGTTCCACGCGATAAGCGGGCCGCGCTCTGGGTTATGGTGGCAGGCTCCCGTGGATCAAGGGCCGGCTGTCGGGATCCTTCTTGAACCTCGCGAACATTTGTTCCATCCAATTGATATATCCAGGCAGGAGGTAAGATCATGAAGTTATTCCGAGGAATTGCGGTTTGCTCGTATCTTGCCTGCTTTTTGGCGGCAGCTTCATCGGCTCAGACCGTTGCACCCGTAAGCGACCAGACCAAGGAGCTGAAGCGCACCGCGCACCGGTTGCACATCAGTATTGACCAGCTGAAAAACGCGCGCGCAGCCCTGAGAGAAGCGAACGATCTCGCCCGGCACAGTACGGATTCGTCCGCGTTCTCTCAGATTGCTCAAGACTGGGTGCGCATCGATAAGGCAAGAGCACCCGCCGCAATCGAGGACTTATATGGGTGGCTGCGAACGACCGCGCGAGACGCCCCAGATGTCATAACCTACCAGCGTTGTAGATCGGGCGCCCAATCGATGCTTCTGGTGATTGCGACACTGGATTCGGACAAGGCCGTCAGCCTTTGGCGGATGTGGCCTGACCCGCCGGCCGCGCTGGGCGAGCATGTGGCAACTCTGCGCGAACAGGCAGCCGGCCAGTTCGAGAAGCAGCTTGCAGCAGGAGGTTCGGGCCGTGGCGCAGGTGCGCCGGGTGCAGGGATAGACATGACGAGTGCGAACCAGCAAGCTGCCAGGGGCAACTATGGCGCTTTTACCAATCTGGCCATGCAGCTGAACCAGTCCGGAGATCGGGCGGAAGCTCTCAAAGTGGTGGATCAGGCGATGGCAACCTTCAGGCAGGGATCGCAGGATCCGCAGGCGCTCTCGAGCTATTTCAGTTTCGTGCGCTCGCTGCCGAACGTCGATCCGGATCGATATCTGCAGGCTTTGGGTGGCTTGGTGCCTTCGCTGAGTAATCAGGCGGGACCAAACACGGGCGGCACGGTGACCGTTGGAAGTCAGACATTGCAGCTCACGGCCGCGGACGCCGCGGCTATTGAACTGTGCCGCAATCTCAATGGACGCCCGGACCTCGCGATGAAGACACTGGACACAGTTCCGGGATTGAAGAGCAAACTGAATGGCATCGGCGGGATTGATAATATTGTTGGCTCAGCTTATTCAGTGAATGCCTCGAAGAGCCCGGTGTCCATGAGCTATTCCATTGATGGTGTCAACAAAACCACGTTTACCAATACCGGTAATGGCTCCTTCTCAAATACCGCACCGATCAACGCTCCGCCCGCAAATCCCGCGGCCGCGTATGAAGCGGGGAACCTCCTATATCAAAGCGTGCGTGGCAAGTTAGCCAAAGATCCTGCCTTCGTGAAACAAAAGCTCGCCGACGCGGCAAAAACCCCCGATCAAATCGATGTTTTGATCAACCTGGCGAACCGAGTAAGTTCTGAAGATCAGGATCTTGCTGCCCTGGCTCTGGAATTTGCTTCACAAATGGTCATGCAAGTCGAGCCCCTGTCAAAGCGGTCCAGTGTCATGCAGCAGCTCATTCAGGCGTATCAGCGCTGCGACGGTGAGGTCGACGCGGCTCTGCTGCAGGAAGGGTTGGTTGTAGTTCAGCAGCTGCGTGATGAACTAAACAGTGCGGCGGCCCCGATCCCAGCTGCCCGGGGTGCAGTACCAGGCAGAGGCACCATGGCGGATCAACTCGAAATGGCCATTATCGCCGAGCTGGCACTGGACAATTTCGATGGGGCGATGAAATACCTGAGGCTGATGCCGGATGACTTGAAGCTTCAGGCTTTGCTGCGGATCGTGCAGACTCTGATCCAGCCATTTTAGCTGCCACAGCATTGGGAATGACCATGTCAGATGCCTCTGGCCTTAATCCAATCGAGCAAACGATTCGTACGGTTTGCTCGTGAGGCTCGTGGCCGTGAGCGTGATCGTAGTCGTGATCGGTTTTTTTCTGATGTTCATACGCCACCGATTACGATCACGACCACGACGTTTGCGGAAGGAGCTGTTTTCGGAGCGTGAGGTAAGCTCATGAGATTATTCCGAAGAATTGCGGTTTGCCTGTGTCTTGCCTGCTTTTTGGCGACCGCTTCATCGGCGCAGACCGTCGCTCCAGTAAGAGATCAGACCAGAGAGCTGAAGCGCACCGCGCATTTATTGCACACCACTGTCGACCGCCTGAAAAACGCACGCGCGGCCTTAAAAGAAGCTACCGACCTTGCCCGGCACAGTACTGATCCGTCCGTGTTCTCGCAGCTTGATCAAGACTGGGTGCGCATCGATAAGGCAAGAGCGCCTGCCGCCCTCGAGGAATTATACGGCTGGCTGAGAACAACCGCGCGCGACGCCCCCGATGCTGCAACCTATCAGCGCTGCATGTCAGGGGCGCAATCGATGCTCCTGCAGCTTGCGACCCTGGATTCAAACAAGGCCGTCAACCTCTGGCGGATGTGGCCTGACCCGCCGGTCCCCCTGGGCCAGAGCCAGGCGAGCCTGCACGAACGGGCCGGCCAATTTGAGCAACAGCTTGCGGCCCAAGGCTCAGGCCTGGGCATGATTACCGATTGGACGACGCTGAAAGAGCAGGCCGCCAAGGGTAACTATCGTGCAGCGGGCTCTCTTGCCATTCAGCTGATTGAGTCCGGAGATCATGCGGATGCTCTCGATGTGTTGGATCAGGCGATGACAGACTTCAGGCAGGGACTGCATGATCCGCGGATGCTTTTGACCTGTTTTGATTTCGTGCGCCAGCTGGCTTATGTCGACCCGGAGCGCTATTTCCAGGCTTTGAATGCCCTGGTGGTGTCGCTGACTAGTCACGCGGGATCCAACACAGGCGGCACCGTGACCGTGGGAAGTCAGACGCTGCAACTCACGGCCGCGGAAGCTGCGGTGATCGAATTGTGCCGCAGTCTCCGTGATAGCCCGGACACCGCGATGAAGACGCTGGACACAATCCCGGGATTGAGGGGCAAACTGAATGGCATCGGCGGCATTGACACTATAATTGGTCCGTCAGGCCCAGCGAATCTGCCGCAGGGCCGTGTGTCCGAGAGCTATTCCATAGATGGGATCACCAAGACTACGATTTACGGTACCGTTAACGGTAATTTCTCGTACAACGCCCCAATCAACGCGACGCCTACAAATCCAGGAGCGGCGAGGGAATCGGGGATGCGCCTGTATCAAAGCCTGCGCGGCAAATTGACCAAAGATCCTGCCTTGGTGAAACAAGAGCTTGCCGACGCGGCAAAAACTCCTGACCAGATCGACATCTTGATCAGCCTGGCGAACGATGCGTTTCCAGGAGACGCGGATCTTGCGTCCCTGACTCTGAGATTTGCTTCCCAGATGATATTGCAAGTCGAGCCTCTATCGAAGCGGGCCACTGTCATGCAACAGCTCATTCAGGCGTATCAGCGATGCGAGGGTGAGGTCAGCGCGGCTCTGCTACAAGAAGGGCAGGTTTTAGTTCAGCAGCTGCGCGACGAACAAAAAAGTGCGGCGGCCCCGATGCCACGTGCCCCGGTCCCAGTTCCAGGAAGAGGCACCGTGGCGGATCAACTCGAAAGGGCGATCATCGCCGAGCGGGCACTGGACAATTTCAATGAGGCGCTGAAATACCTGAGGCTGATGCCGGATGACCTGAAGCTCCAGGCCTGGCTGCAGATCGTGCAGATTCTCACGCAGTTCTCTTAGATGAGAAAGCATTGGGACTCAAGCCGGCAGATCTTTTTTGCATGTATCCAACGGAGCGGACGATTCATGCGATTTGCTCGTGAGGTTCGTGGTCGTGATCGTGATCGTAGTCGTGATCGGTTTCTTTCTGATGTACATCCACTACCGGCCACGATCACGACCACGATCACGACGTTTGTCGAAGGAGTTGTTTTCGGAACATGGGTTAAGATCATGAGATCATTCCGAGGAATTCCCGTTTGCATATGCCTTGCCTTGTTTCTGGCGGCCTGTTCTTCGGCGCAGACCGTTGCCCCCGTAAACGACCAGACCAACGAGCTGAAGCGCACCGCGCACCAGTTGCGCATCAGCGCCGACCGTTTGAAAAGCGCGCGCGCAGCCCTGAAAGAAGCGATGAACCTCGCCCGGCACAATACGGATCCGTACACGATCTCGCGGCTTGCTCAAGACTGGGTGCGCATTGATAAGGCGAGTTCGCTCGCTGCCCTCGAGACCTTATACGGGTGGCTGAGAACAACCGCGCGCGCGGCCCACGATGCTCCCACCTACGAGCGCTGCATGTCGGGGGCCCAATCAACGCTTTGGCGGCTTGCGCTGCTGAATTCGGACAAAGCCGTCAGCCTTTGGCGGATGTGGCCTGAGCCCCCAGCCGCGCTGGGCGAGAGCATTGCAAACCAGCGCGAACGTGTTGGCCAATTTGAGCGACAGCTTGCATCGGCAGACCCAGGCCAGGGCGTCATGGGAGCCGGCCTAATGATGGATTCGACGGCCGCGAATCAGCAAGCTGCCAAGGGCGACTATGGCGTTGTTTCCAATCTGGCTTGGCTGCTGAATCGGTACGGAGAGCGGGCGGAAGCTCTCAAGGTGGTGGATCAGGCGATGGCAAACTTCAGGCAGGGATCGCAGGATTCGCGGGCGATTTCGAGCTTTTTTTATTTTGTGCGCCAGCTGCCGAACATCGATTCGGATCGCTATCTCCAGGCCTTGAGCGCCCTGGTGCCGGCGCTGAGTAATCAGACGGGACCCAATTTGGGTGGCACGATGACCGTGGGAAGTCAGACGTTGCAGCTCACGGCCGCGGAGGCCGGGGTGATTGAATTGTGCCAGAGTCTCCATGGACGCCCGGATCTTGTGATGAAGACGCTGGACACAGTTCCGGGATTGAAGAGCAGACTGGATGGCACAGGCGGGATTGACCATATTATTGGCCTGTCTGTCCCAATGGATCCATCGCGGAGCCCGGTTTCCATGAGCTATTCCATCGATGGTATCAACAGAATGATGTTTTCCAGTACTGTCGGCTCTATCTCCACGAGCATCGCGGGACCCGCAAATCCGTTAGCTGCGAAGGAATCGGGGATACTCCTGTATAAAAGCCTTCATGGCAAATTGGCCAAAGACCCTGCCTTGGTGAAACAAAAGCTTGATGACGCGGCAAAAACTCCAGAACAGATCAACGCCTTGATCAATCTGGCGAACTACGCGACTAACGGGGACGCGGATCTTGCGTCCCTGGCTCTGGATTCTGCTTCGCGAATGATAATGCAAGTCGAGCCACTGTCGGAGAGGGCCAGTGTCATGCAAAACCTCATTTGGGCGTATCGGCAATGCGACGATGAGGTAGACGCCGCTCTGCTGCAGGAAGGGCTGGTTATAGTTCGGCAACTGCGTGATGAACAAAAAGGAGCGGCGGCCCCGATGCCACCTGCCTCGGCTCCTGTACCAGACAGAAGCACAATGGCGGATCTGCTCGAAAGGACCATTGTCGCCGAGCAGGCACTGGACAATTTCGATAAAGCGATGAAATACCTGAGGCTGATGCCGGATGATCTGAAGCTCCAGGCTTTGCTGAATATCGTGCTCGCTCTTACGCAACCCCTTTAGCGGCGTGAGGAGACCGCAGATGCGCGCATATCGATTCGGTGAATCATCTGCGATTCTACCTTGCCCTTAAATCTGTTCCAGAATCCTGGGCATGACGGCGCGTAACAACTCGGGATTGGAAACGAAGCTGAACACCAAGTGGTCTGGCTCGATGTCATAGAAATGGCCCGGATGAACAAGTGCGTGCGTCTCGCGCAGAATGGCTTCTGCGGCGGACTCTTCGTCTAGCGTCGATCGCAAAGTCACGTAAAAACCACCGTCCGGATTACAAAAACTGCAACTATCTACCTGTTCGATAAATCCGCGCGTGATTTCCCACCGCCTGCGAATCTCGTTTGTGTAATCTGCGAGAAACGCGCGTCCTTCCTGGATAATGTCGGCAGCGGCAGCCTGTACGATCTCGTTCACGGGAAGAAACGTGTCAGAGATCAGTTCGAGCGCGCGCATTGCCTCTCGTACCCTGGAAGGTTCCCCAGATACCGCCGTCCAGCCGAGCTTCATGCCTGGAAGAGCAAACATCTTGGAGAATCCGTTAAGCGTCAGGACCAGCGGCGCGCCGGTGCAGGCGGGCCGCGGCAGATTTCCAGGCTCGATCAGGAACTCTGCAAAGACTTCATCGGCGATGATCGCCAGATCGTGGCGCTCAGCCAACTCGGCCAGCGCCTCCAGTTCCTGGGCGCCCGCCACGTGGCCGGTCGGATTATGCGGCGAGATCACGGTGATAGCGCGCGTCCTTGTGGAGATGCTGTTTTCGAGGTTTTCAAGATCGATGGCCCAGCGCCGCTTCTCATCAAGCCTATACGGAATCATCGTCACGCCGCTCAGGGCCGCGATGTAGTCGAACAGCGGATAGGAAGGGCGGGGGCAGAGGATCTCGTCGCCTTCGTCCGCAAGAAGTCGGAAGCAGTACCAGTACGCGATGCTGGTGCCGGGAGTCAGCAGGATCTGCTCTGGAGGGACCGGGCATCCCTGGGAGTGATAATAGCCGGAGATTGCCTCGCGAGCCGGCTTCCGTCCAAATGAGTCCGGCCTGTACACGCGCGCACGGCCCGAAGCCCTCACCAGAATCTCTTCAAGCAGGGGCTGCGGGAACAGAATACCGTGCTCGGTGACATTGCCGGATGTCAGATCGATGATTTCATGGCCCGCGCGCGCAAGCTTGTCGCGAAGTTGATAGAGGGGATTGGTTGGGCCATGCAGGCGGGAAGCTACTTTTGAAAACATGGAGTAAGAGAAACCACGAAATATACGAAAGGCTTTACGTGCCCTTCGTGTATTTCGTGGCTGGAATCGGCGTTACTTCTTCCAATGATCGTAGTTGATCTGGATGAAGCTCTTCCACTTCTCGGGCGTTTCCTCTTCCGGAAAGATGGCCGCCACCGGGCAGGCCGGCTCGCAGGCGCCGCAATCGATGCATTCATCAGGGTTGATGTAGAGCTGGGTCGCGTCGGTGAACTCAGCTTCGTCCTTGCGTGGGTGAATGCAATCCACCGGGCATACATCCACGCATGCCGTGTCTTTTACGTTGATGCACGGTTCCGCGATGATATAGGTCATCTTCTCTCCTCATGCCACTCTAAATTCCTACCCTAAATCTCAAACTTTGTCGACTTTATAATCCTATCGTGAGCCATGGCGCCCCGGGTTGGTCAAGCGTAGACGCGCGGCAAGATTTGCGGAGCCGCTACTTTATCGTGATGACAAGGGAGGCTGCAGTGGGAACGGGAATGCCATCGCGGCGGCCCGGAGTGATGACCCGCGCTTGGCGAAGAGCCGTCACAATCTCAGGCACGTCAAATACGGAATTGCTCTGGACTGCAACAACCTCGCCCTTCTCGCTCACATAGACCATGTAGCCGAGTGAGAATGTCGCGCCTGCAGGCAAGGAGGAAAGAGGGGGCAACCCTTTGGCCAGGGCGGCCAAGCGGTCCACATCGATATCCAGCACCGGCGCCTGGATGCTGGAGTAGCCTTTTGCTGGAGGCATGCCTCCGGCAAGTGTGCCGATGGCTGGTGCCGTGTAGTAAAGCCGTCCGTCCAGAAAAGTATAACTTCCTGAACTGAGCCTTACATTCTGAATTCCCTGATACTGCAGGTACTGCAATGTGGACTCGACCACGGCAAATGGAATCTGTGTACCGGCGGAGACGAGAATATCGTCCTTGGCCTCTTTGAGCTGCTGCAAGGAGACGGGCTGACCCTGCTGATCCTTGAGGTTGCCGTCCATGTCAAGCGTGACGCGCATGGCCGAAAGACGGAACTCAACGGTCGCGGTCGCAACGACCGGAACGGCTACGCCATTCAGGAGCGTTGGGGAATAACGCCACTGTTTGACGGCATCGATGGCCGCCTGTTCGAGAAGCGGATGACTTCGGAGCACGCGCACGCTCGCGACCTCGCCCTGCTCATTCACGGTAACCTCGAGAATCACGGTCGCCTCCACGCGGGCCTGCTTGGCCAACGGCGGATACACTGGATCGACTTTGGAGATAATCTTGGATTCCTGAACAGCGCCGCCGACACGCACGGGTGTGCCGCGCGGAGACGGAGGGGCAGGATTGGCTGATTGCGGGCCGGAGCCTGAAGCAGTTCCCCCGACCGTTCCCCCTCCGAAGACGATGACTCCGTTTGAGGGCGGCGCCTTCTCGGTTGCTGCAGAGGATGTGTCGGAGAGTTTGAACTCGACACTGACCGTCGTCTGCACCGGGATGGCTATGCCGTTCAGGAGCGTCGTGGAATAACGCCACTGCTTCACGGCATCAATCGCTGCCGTTTCAAGGAGCGGATGGCTCTGGAGCACCTGGACGTTTGCCACCGTGCCGTCTTCATCGATGAGGATCTGAAGAATGACATTCCCCTCCACATGGGCACGCTTGGCCAATTCGGGGTACACAGGAAGCACTTTCCTTATGAGCTTGGATGCCTGAACTCCGCTGCCTACGCGGACCGGTTCGCGCGTCTGCGCTTTGGGAGGCATCGTCGCCGCGGCTGGAGCGGCTGGCGCAGCGATAGCCGGCGCCTCAGGCAGGGGTCTCCCGGCGAGCGGAAACATTCCCATTGCGAAAGAACCGGCCCAGAGCAGCAGAGCGGTGATCGCCACGAGGCTGAATATCAATCTGGATCTGGTCATTTTGGACTCCTTCAGCATAAGTGCCACCCTCTGAACCAGGTGACGTTCCTTTAACAGCAACGGCGCCGGCACGGCCGCGGGCCGGCCCCGCAGGGATGCAATATATAACAAGGACTCGAGGTAAGGGCCGCGCTGGCCTGTCACTCTCAAGACTTCACGATCGACGACCTGCTCGCGGCTGAGATGGATTCGTCCCAGAGCCCACCACACGGCAGGATGGAACCAGAACAGCGAGCGCAGGATTTCCTCCAGCACAATATAGAGCCAGTCCCGGCGCCGCACATGCAGCAGTTCGTGACAGGCAATCGGCCGCTGCAGATTCTCGCCCATTTCAGTGAATGACGCGGGAAAGAGCACCGCCGGCTTGCGCCAGCCGAAAGTGACCGGCGTGTCGATCTCCGTCGACAGGAAAATCTCCGCCGAAACGCCCACGCGCCAGGGAACGTCGCGAATCGCATCCGGAAAAACAGCAAGCCTGCGAGAGTGGTCACGGTAGCGGCGCAGGCGGATCGTGCCCAGCGCGAGCCAGAGGAGTCGCAACCCGACGCCAACAACAAGGATCAATGCGACGGTTTCATATTTCGGAAAGGGAATCGACATTAACTGATCGGGAGCAGGACCCGGTGAGACGACCTCTGATTCCGTGACGAGCGAGAGAAGAGGAGTGCTTGGCAGGCTTGAGGATCGTGCATCGGATATCCTCTGCCGCGCGTGACGCCAGGGTTGAATCGCAGGAAGCAACAAGCACACGGCCAGCAATGCCTGCCAGAAAACCAGGAGGATCTTCGGGACTTTCAGCCGAAAGAGGTAAACAAGCGCCGTGCCGGCAAGAATCAATGCCGCGACCTGCAAGCTGTAGGCGGCCAGGTTTTCCAACCACATCTGTACGCTCATAGATTCAGAGTGTGGGCTGCAAGCGCCGCAACAGCCAGGGCGCGTGGCGCCTGCCGTGTCCGGTGACCCTATTGATTTTCCCGGACCATTTTGGTGATCTGCTTCAACTCTTTGTCCGACAGACGGCGCTCCTCGACGAGATGAGCGACCAGGGGTTCGGCGGAACCGTTGAACACGCGGTTGATGAATTCGCTTACCATCTCGCGAATCATCTGCTTCTTGGGCCGCGTGCCCTCGTACACGTAGGCGCGCCCCTCGAGCTGCCGCTTGAGATACTTCTTGTCCTCCATGATTTTCATCATGGTCATGACGGTCGTATAGGCGATCTTGCGGCGCGTCAGCAGCGTCTCGTAGACATCGCGCACGGTGGCCGTGCCGAATTCCCATACCACCTTCATGATTTCGAGTTCCTGTTCGGTGAGAATCGGACTTTTTCTTCGCATGCGAACTAATTAGTACTATTTTGTTATCGTGTCAAGCAAAAAAATAAAAAAATCTGTTCTGACTCCTGATTCCCATTTTCTTCATCCGGAACTTCGCGTTGTCATGAGTGTCTAATTATTCAGGAGCGAACAAGTCCGGCCGGACATCAACAACGAATCCATAACTGGGACCTGCGCGGCCTGCGCCTGATTCTTCGAGCCGCGGTCTCTGAGAGGAGGAGCCATGTTCGAATCTCTGCACGACAAGGATTGCCGGAGCACCGGACAACGCTTCCTGGCACTGCTGTGCTCAATCCTTATTCATGGGCTGATGATTTTTTGTCTGATCGTTGTGCCTCTAGTCTATTTCAACTTGTTGCCGGAGGTGCGGCTCCTGACTCTTCTCGTCGCCGCGCCTCCACCGCCGATTCCAGAGCTGGCCCCTACACCGCCTGGCACTCAGACGGCTGGGGTGCCCAAGGACTTGTTGATCGAAAGGTCCTGGGCCGTGCCTGTGATCATTCCAAAAGGCATTCCCGCGCCTGATGATGAACCGCCGGTGGTAGGCGTGATACCGGGATTCACCGCGGTGACCCCAGGTGTGGCCAATGTCGGCAGTCAGATTCTCCTCGGAATTCCCGGAAACCTTGTCGGCTTTATGGCGCCCCCGCCGCCGGCGTCAAAACGCAAGCCCGAGCTGATTGTGAGCCGCGTCCAGGAATCCAAGCTGATTCGAAAGATCATCCCCGAGTATCCGTCGCTCGCTCTGCGGGCGCATGTCGAAGGAACGGTCATTCTCGAGATCAACGTCGACGAGGAGGGAAACGTAGGCGACGTGAGGGTACTGCAGGGAAACCCGCTGCTGGTGGACGAAGCAGTGCGCGCGGTCAAACAGTGGAAATACTCTCCCACGCTGCTCAACGGCGAGCCAATCCCGGTCCTCTCATCCGTTACCGTCGATTTTCGCCTGAAAAAACAAGGTTCGCCGAGAGTAACTGTTTAGCATTCTTCTGAGATTCTGATTGCATGATCGAAAGGCAAGACGAACCTCGAAGACTCAAAGACTCGAAGAACCTTGAAGAGGCTCAGGCTTCTGCGGCCCTGTGCGGTTAATTCCGACGTTGATCCGAAAGCACTGCATCCTTGTTGCAACTAAACAATTGCCGCCGCAGACAAAGCCAAATCAGTGGCGAGTGGAGGGTGCCGAGTGCTGGGTGACCGCCTGCGTTGATTCAGCACTCGCACCCCGTCCTCGGTTCTGAATTTTGTGCTGTCCCTCCGTCCAACGGATCTGCTATAAGTACGCCCGAATTTTGGTTGGGAGTTACGCCTGCTCACGTGCGGAAGGATCATGGATAGCCAGTTAATCCTCGTCATTGCTGTCATCGTCATTGCTCTAGGATTCGACTTTCTAAACGGATTTCACGACGCTGCCAATTCCATTGCTACGGTGGTCTCCACGCACGTTTTGTCACCCCGCGCTGCCGTGCTGCTCGCAGCCGCGTGTAACTTTTCGGCTGCTTTCTTTTTGGAGACCAAAGTTGCCGCCACCATCGGGCGTGATATTGTCCATCCGCAGTTTCTCGATCCTTATCTGGTGGCATTCGGCCTGTTGGGGGCAATCATCTGGAACATCATCACCTGGTACTATGGCCTGCCCTCGAGTTCATCCCATGCCCTGGTGGGCGGGTTTGGGGGTGCGGCAGTTGCCAAGGCCGGCCTCGTTGCGCTCAAGCCCGAGGGGTTTCTCAAGGTCGTTCCCTACATAGTAATCGCACCGCTGGTTGGACTCGTCCTCGGGCGCGGAATCATGCTGCTGATCAACTGGATCTTCCGCAACTCCACGCCTCGGAAGGTCGACCACATTTTCCGTCGCGGCCAACTGGTTTCCGCATCGATTTTCAGCTTCAGCCATGGGATGAACGATGCCCAAAAGACCATGGGGATCATCGTAGCGCTGCTGGTGTCCGCGAATATGGCGCCGGCTCCTATTGCCGGAGCCAAAGTCCATATACCGCTTTGGGTCATAGTCGCGTGTTATACCGCAATTGCATTAGGCACCTATACCGGCGGATGGCGCATTGTCAAGACTCTCGGGATGCGTCTGACCAAACTTCAGCCCGTGGGCGGTTTCTGCGCGGAGACCGGTGGCGGCGCGACCATCGTGTTTCTTTCCCTGTTCGGCATACCGCTCAGCACGACCCACACGATCGCGGGCGCGATTGTCGGGGCGGGATCCACGCAGCGCACGACGGCAGTGCGATGGGGAATTGCCCGGAACATCGTATGGGCCTGGATCCTCACGATTCCGTGCTCCGCTCTGTTCGGCGCCTTGCTGGAAACAATCCTGCGCCCGCTGGTCCGTAAGTAATTCGGATTCTGGAATTCAGGAAACGAGCCGTGGGGTGATGAATCTCTATCGGGAACACGCGAAGATCGATCCGCTATTCCAATATTTGCATTCCAAAATCCATAATCAAGGGTCTCGCCGATGTGGTTGACGGAAGCCACCGCGCCTCAAAAACGCGCTCTGCTGGCCGCCTCATTGGGGTGGATGCTCGACAGCATGGACATCGTACTTTATTCGATGGTGCTGGCGTTCATGATGCGCGACCTGGGAATGGCACAGGCGACAGGCGGGCTGATGGCGTCGCTCACGCTGGGCGCCTCGGCGTTCGGTGGGATTCTTTTCGGGCTTCTGGCCGATCGGATCGGCCGAACCCGTGCCATGATGGCGAGCATTCTGATCTACTCGGTTTTTACGGCTGCATGCGGGTTCGCGCAGGACGTATTCCAGCTCGGTGTTTTTCGGGTTTTGTTGGGGCTCGGCATGGGAGGCGAGTGGGCTTGCGGCGCGGCGTTGGTGGCGGAGACCTGGCCGGCTCAACATCGCGGCAAGGCGTTGGGAGTCATGCAAAGCTCCTGGGCCATCGGTTACGGCGCGGCCGCGGCGTTGACGTGGGTGATTCTGCCGAGGTTCGGGTGGCGCGGAGTGTTTTTCGCAGGAATTCTGCCGGCACTGGCCGCCTTCTGGATTTTCGCTTACGTGCCGGAGCCTGAGATCTGGAAGCGCTCCCGGCAGAAACCGGCCCAACGATCCGCCCTTGCGGGATTGGGCGTGCTTTGGCGCGGAGAGCATCGGCGCAATGTAATCGTTACCACGGCGGCCAATGCAGCGACCATGTTTGCCTGGTGGGGGCTCTTTACCTGGATTCCCTCTTTTCTCGCGCTGCCGGTCGCGCGTGGCGGCGCCGGCCTGGATATCGGCAGCACGTCAAAATGGGTCATCTTCATGCAAATCGGCACGTGGCTTGGGTATGTATCCTTTGGCTACATCAGCGACTGGATCGGCCGCAAGCGCGCCTATGCCGGATTCATTTTCATCGCCGCCGGGGTTGTGCCTCTCTATGCAGGCACGCGTAATCCGGTCGCACTGCTTCTAATCGGGCCGGTGATGGGTTTCTTCGGCACCGGATACTTCAGCGGCTTCGGTGCCATCACGGCCGAGATCTTTCCTACTTCCGTGCGCGCGAGTGCGCAGGGATTGACCTACAATCTTGGACGTGGCGTGAGCGCGGCCGCGCCGTATCTGATCGGCGCGTTGAGTGTCAGGCACGGGTTGGGATTCGCCTTCCTGCTCGCCGCCGGATCGTTCCTTGCCGCCGGTGTGCTGGCACTATTCATCCCCGAGACGCGCGGGCGCGAGCTTACCTGACGCGCGCCTGCAGGCGGTCCAGACGACGCGCAAGCCTCGCATGCCGTCTTTGGAATTGAGATAGATCCAGGTGCCCTGACAAGTGGTTTTCACGCAGCCGGACAACAGCAGCGCGCGTCAACGCGAGCGCGCGCTCCGGCTCGCGCGTGCGGTGTTCGTAATGGATGGCGAGCTGCTCGCACGCCTGAATTCCCGCGGCCTGATCGTCAAGCAAGGTCTCCCAGAGCGCGTTCGCGGAGGCGAAATCACCCTGACGTCTGGCCAGCAACGCAAGCTCGCGGCGGGCGACGCGGTCTGCTTCTTCGGGCAGGCCAACCGTCAGCGCGCGCTCGTATCCTTCTCTTGCAAGCACTTCCTCGCCGCGGCGATGCCACATTCTAGAGACGCCGTATAGTTCGCCGCCCTCGCAGGAGCCGCTCTGCGAGGTATCGAACAACGTCACGATCTTCACAGCCAAGGCCGCGAGTCCGCGCAGGTCCATTTGGTTATGTTGAAAGACCTCCGCAATTGGCTCTTCCGCTCCGCCCCGCAGAAACTCGAAATATCTTCCCGGGATGGTGTGTGAAGGGATATCCGGGCCCCGATCCAGCTGGAGCACCTCCCGTTCCAACTCGGCCAGAGCGACCGATTTCAATCGGAACCGCCACAATTGCCTTGAGGGGTGCAGCAGGTCTAGATGTGCCGCGGGGCTGGCCGCGGCCGCGACTCGTGTCATGCGAAATCGGGTCTCGAGCAGAGGCCAGTCGAAGCTCTTGCCGTTAAAGGTCACCAGAATGCGCCTTTCTGACAGGCGTTGGGAAAGGTCCAGGAGGAGAGACGCTTCCTCGCTGTGGTCGCGCATGAAGAACTGCTCCACCACGAAGCTGCTGCCTTCCCACCAACCCAAGCCGACCAGAAACGCATAGGTGCCCGTGCCTCCCGACAATCCGGTGGTCTCGGTGTCGAGAAAAAGCCACTGGAGCGGATCCCTAACCTCGGAACTCTCGTGCGGCGCAAGCAGTCGGGCCGCGCTTGGCCCGACGACGCACGCTTCCGGAGAGCTGAACCTCTGGATAACGGACAGGTGCTTGCCTCGGGGAGTCCGGCGGAGATCAGCGTCCAACAATCGGGCCAGACGCGCGCATCCGCCTTCCACACGATCCCGATCGGGTGCAGCCGGCTGTCCGGTCCGAGGGCGTAACGCGGCAACGCGGGAGAGTTTGTCGAATGGCGTGGTCATAGGCACAATCGGTCGACGATTGCCAGAGCGGCATCTTTGGCGAGCGCGCCGGTATCTCCCGCTGGGCCCACACAGGAGGGACATCCATTTTGACAAGGGCAGGCTGCAATCAGCTCGCGGGTTCTGTGGAGGAGCTGGTCGTGCATGTGGTACAAGGGCTCACTCATGCCGATGCCGCCGGGATAGGCGTCGTACAGATACAGCGTCGGCCTGAAAAACTCCTCGGTCCTGCCGCGATCAGCCGCCTTAAAAGGCGGCCATTCGATCTCACCATCTCCTGGCGGCGCTCCTTCCCCGATGGTCGCGCCAAGGTCGCGCTGATCGCACATGAGGAGCAGGCAGGCCACGGATTCGAGGGCGTGCAGCAGGCCGAACATTCCGTCCTGCCGCTCGGAAATCGAAAAGGGCAGGGAAGCCAGCAGCTCCTGGCTCAGGGTGATCCAGTACGCTGTTGTGTGCATCTCGTTTTCCGGCAACTCGAGCTTGCCCGAACCGACATTTTCGAGCGTGAAGAACTTGATCTTTTTGAAGCCTACCACCTGAGAACGCACTTGCACGTCTCCATGTGTACGCAAGGCAGGTCCGTGCACTGCGGCCTCTTCTGCAACGTCGAGAGGACGGATCTGAGTGTACCGGATCGCATCGGTGAAGTAGTCGACCACCACCCTTTTGACGAAGGCTTTGCGCTGGTCGAATTCCATGCGTTCGACGTGATACTGTTGCCCTCCGTGCAGATAAATTGCCTTCGGATGGACGGTCGTGAGCGCGCTGCTGAAGTCAACCTCGCCGATGACTTCAGGTGCATCGGTTTCGTCGATGATGACAAAGTTGTCGGAGCTGACCGACCTCAGACTGATCGTGTCGGCGGGGTAAGCCTCCTGAGTCCAGTGCCAGTAATCGCCGCTGCGGTGCAGGTACCCAGCTTCGGCGAGACGCTCGCAGATTGCGGCAAGATCTGCCGCGCCGAACATTTCATCCTGTGCGAGTGGCAGCTCGAATGCGGCGCACTTCAGGTGGTTTACCAGAATCTCCAGGTTGTCCGGCTGGATATAGGCATGTTCGGGAGAGCTGCCGAAAAAGTAGTCGGGGTGCCTGACGATGAACTGGTCCAGCGGCCGGGAGGAAGCAACCAGAATCGCGCAGGAGACGCCGCTGCGCCGTCCCGCGCGTCCCGCGCGTTGCCAGGTCGAGGCGATGGTGCCGGGGTATCCCGCCAGGATCGAGACGTCGAGCGAACCGACGTCGATTCCAAGCTCCAGCGCGTTGGTCGCCACCACGCCTCGGATTTGGCCGCTACGCAAACCGCGCTCGATCTCACGCCGCTCGAGCGGCAGGTAGCCGCCGCGGTAGCCGCGGATGACTTCGGGTTGTCCGGGAGGCTGCGGATTGGCTTGCTTGAGATAGGTCAGCAGAATCTCCGTATACAGGCGGCTGTTGGCGAACACGATCGTCTGCAGACCGCGCTTCAGAAATTCCTGCGCGAGCCGGTAGCTCTCATGTATATAGCTGCGGCGAATGCCGAGAAAGCGGTTCACCACGGGCGGATTGAAAAACACCATGTTCTTCTGCGCGGAGGGAGCCCCATTTACATCCACGACCTCGACCTCCGCTTCGAGCAGCCTGGCGGCGAGTTCGCCGGGATTTGCGATGGTAGCCGAGGAGCAAATGAACTGCGGTGATTTCCCATAGAAGCGAGCGATTCTCAGAAGCCGGCGCAAAACGTTGGCAAGGTGACTCCCAAATACCCCCCGATACGCGTGCAGTTCATCGATCACGACGAAGCTCAGGTTTTCAAACAGGCGCGTCCAGCGGGTGTGATGAGGCAGGATGCCGGTGTGCAGCATATCGGGGTTGGTGATGACGATATGTCCCTGCTGGCGAATTGCGCGCCGCGCATCGGCGGGCGTGTCGCCATCATAGGTGAAAACACCCCACCGATCGCCGGTCCGACGCCCCAGATCCTCGAGCTCCGCGAGCTGGTCCTGGGCGAGCGCCTTGGTGGGGAACAGGTAAAGCGCGCGCGTGTCGGGATTCTCGAGCACCGCATTCAAAACCGGCAGGTTGTAGCAGAGAGTTTTACCCGAGGCTGTCGGCGTGACCACGACGACATTCCTGCCTTTGCGCACGCGGTCGGCGGCTTCCGCCTGGTGTGAGTAAAGCTGCACGAGGCCCTTGGCACGATATGCCTCCGCCAGCTCCGGCCTGATCCAGTCGGGCATGGGAGCCCATTGAGCCTCGCGCGCCGGGATTTGATGAATGGCGGTGATCACGTCGCTGGCCGGATCGCGCGACTTCAATTCGGCAATCACTTCACCGACGCCGGCCAGAGCCATGCTCGTGCGTTTGGATAACTGGGAATCCATGGTTTCACCTTTATTTCACCAAAATACCACAATGACCTACCAATCGCCAATAAAACGTCAACCGTGTGAAAGAAACATGAGGTGCGGAGATGGCAGGGAGAACCAGGTGGAGGTATCGATTTATCACGCGGTGCCACAGTTCCGATAAGGCAGGCGGAATGAACCTCTTGCATGCCGCGGGTATCTTATTCATTGTGCATCGCACACCGATAGAACTTTTGTAAATGGGGGAATTATGTTCCAGCGACAAATCCGCATCGTTGTGTCGCTCCTGGCGATATTGGTATTTTTGCAGGCTGCGCCGGCATGGGCTCACGGAGACAAAGTGATTCCGCAAGTGGTCGACGGCGCACAATCCGACGGACTTCGATACATAACCAAGTTTGACTTGACGAATGTCTCCTATTCGGTCAATCAGCCGCTTACCAAAGTGACGCTCCTGTTCTTTAAGAACGACGGCACACCATGGACAATTTCCACCAAGGATCAAGGAACGACCAGTGCGGTGCCCGTGACCATAAGCGCCACGCAGAGCGTCCGCATCGAGACAACCGGAACCGGCACCATTTCGAGCGGGTATGCGATTCTCAGAAACCTGGAATCGACGACGTATCTGCCCGATGACAACACAGTCACCGTCACGGTCTACTACGAAGTCCTGCAAGGGAACAACGTCGTTGACACGGTGAGCGTGCCGGTCGGACAGCCTACCGTGTCCTGCACCTTCCCTGTCGAAATCGACACGACGCAACCCCCGGGTCTCCTGACCGGATTCGCGATCGTCAACCTCATTGGCGCGGCAAACACGGTCGAGATTGACCTCTACTCGAGCGACAGTACGCAATTCGGCCAACGGCTGACGCTAATGGTGAGCTCGAGTAGCATGACCGTCGGGTTCCTCGACGGAAGCCAGTTTTTCAACCTGCCGGCGAACACCAAATTCAAAGGGAGCGCGTTCGTCACTTCTGCGGCACCTGTAACGGTTCTTCCTTTGCTGCTGACTCCGACCGCGACTGGTCCGCAATATGCGACGCTGGTGCCGGCCTATCTGGATGCGCTGCGCACCAATACCTTGATGTACCTCGAGCAGGGGTACGCGTTGGATGCCGATCTTCCCGTCGTCGACTACTTCCACAGTGAAAGCACTTCGATCGATGCCTACGACGAAGGGCCCTGGGATGTGCTCTTCCACATGATCAGCCAAACCGCAAGGCAGCTCCTCCCGCAGAACGGCGCGATGGTCAGCACGCTGGGCGTGTACAACGGACAGAGCATGATAGACCAGTTTGACGCGATCACTTTGGGTGATCTGCTTAACAAGACCTACACCATCAATCCCATCGACTTCAGCGACAACTCGCCGAATCTGGCGCAAGACGGGTTTGCGTTTGCGATCAAGACAAACCTGGGACGTTATGCCAAGGTACGTGTCCGCTATGTCATCTCATGGACGGGTGGCGATGATCTGGTGCTGGAGATCTATGTCTACAAGTGACGACTCAGCTTGCGCAGAATCGCGGGGGTCATTAGCCACAGCAGCGTGCCGCGCAGTTCCGGCGCCCATCCGCTGATTTCCAGGGCGCAGGCGCCACCTTTTTTCAGATCCAGGGCGCACTCTGAAGATCCCCAGGCGATCTCCGCGGCAATCTCTCCCAGAGAAGGATGATGGCCGACGAGCATGACGCTGCTCGCTGATTCGTATTTGCACATCTCCTTGTGAAGCTCGGCGCGTTTCCCTCCCGGGGCGAGCGCGGAGATTATTTTCAGGGAGGGCTTGCCGTCGAATGCCTCGATCAGGATCTCCGCCGTCTGACGGGCGCGGACAAGCGGGCTGGAGAGAACGATCTCGGGAACCGCATCGATGACACGCAAGCCGGCGGCGCCCTTCTTCATTTTTTCGATGCCTTCCTCGGTAAGCTCTCGGTCTTCGTCCGCTGCGCTCGCTGCGCCCTGCTCTGCATTTGCGTGTCTCACGATGTAAAGGATCATGGCTTTCGGCTCCCTAACATTTCACAAATCCATGATTGTCTACTAACATCAGCAGAGGCTGATGGCAAGGGTAAGGGTTTGTCACGGAATATCAGGTCCGCTTTGCTGCTAGTCCACAGGCTCGCTGGCAAGGCGCGGGCCAGGGCAGTAATGCGGGGACCCAATCGGCCGCTTTATGGATTTCTCGTCATCGACCCGCGAATCTCGCCTGCCTGGTGCCGTGGGGCCGACGTTGCCCGCTGTGGGAAAAACGAAATGACAGATTCGTCTCACGAGCTGCTTGCCGCGATCGATATCGGCGCCAGTTCCATCCGTATGGAAGTCGCCGAAGTGACGACCGGCGGCAAGTTGCATACGCTCGATTCCCTCAAGAAAGCCGTCCAGCTTGGCAAGGATACGTTCACAGGAGGAATTCTCAGCGAGGAGTCGATCCGGGCAACCTGCGAAGCGCTGCGGGATTTCAAAAAGATCATGGACACCTATGGGGTGGTCCACTACCGTGCCGTGGCTACAAGCGCGGTGCGGGAAGCTTCCAACAGCGACACTTTCCTCGACCGCATCCTCATGAGCACGGGGTTGGATGTGGAGGTGATCGACGGATCGGAAGAGAACAGGCTTACCTACTCCGCGGTCCTGGATTCCCTGGTCGGCGGCCCGGAATTGAATCATGGACAGACCTTGCTTGTGGAAGCCGGGGGCGGCAGTGCCGATGTTACGCTGCTCGAGGACGGGGAGCTCCTGCAGGCGGGGACGTTCCCGCTTGGATCGATCAGGCTGCGCACGAATCTCCGGCCGGCGGCCGGTTCCCACGCACAGGAAATCCGCCTTTTGAAAGCTCAGATTGCCAACATCGTGAGCAGCATCAAACAGACCATTCCCCTTCGGGAAGCGGTCAACTATGTGGCCTTCGGCGGCGATGTGAGGCTGGCTGCGCGCATCGTCATGGGAGTGAGCCACGAGTTGCGCGCATCCGTTCTTTCGCGCGAGAAATTCTCGGAATCCGTCGAATCGATTTCGAAGCTCAGCACCAACAAGCTGGTCCGCCAGTACGCGCTGGCTTAGATCGACGCGGAAACGCTGGTGCCATCCCTGCTGACCTACCTTGTGCTGCTTGTGGAGACCCGCTCCCAGAGCGTAATTGTCAGCGATGCCAGCATCCGGCTTGGTATTCTTCTCGACCTCATGCCCGCGGCGGGCGGAGAGCGCCTGGCAGATCTCGGTCACCAGATCCTCTCGGCGGCGCGCAGTCTCGGCAAGAAATATCAAAATGATGAAGGACACGCGGAGCGCGTGCGTGAGCTGGCCGTGCTCATATTCGAGACGCTCAAAAGCGAACACCACTTGACGGAGGCGCACCGCCTGTATTCGCAGGTGGCGGCGCTGCTGCACGATGTTGGAAATTTCATCGGCGCTCGCAGCCATCACAAGCACTCATACTACATCATTTCCCAGTCCGAACTCTTCGGGTTGCGGCGGCGTGAGTTGGAAATCATCGGGCATATTGCCCGCTATCATCGGCGGGCGCTCCCTCAGCGGAGCCATACTGCGTTCATGGCGCTGGATCGGGAGGAACGCATGATTGTCTCCAAGCTGGGTGCGATTTTGAGAGTCGCGAACGCTCTGGATAAGGAGCATCGGCAGAAGCTGAAGGATCTCAATGTGGCCGAGGAAGGGGACCACCTGGTGCTTTGGGCGGAGAACCTCGCCGATCTTACGATGGAACGGCTTGCCTTGGCCAGCCGGTGTGATTTCTTTACTCAGGTATTCGCCGCTATGTTCACCTGGGCACAGGAAACTACAACGAGAAAACGGCGCGGCTTTACACGGACATGGGCCTGATTACGGCCGATGACGCCATCGGGCGCGATGCATCCGGTTTTTTCAATACCATCACCGGATACTCGGAACCGCCGATGTTCGACCGCCTCATCATGGCGCCAGCCGGGATGCGCGAAGCGCTCGTCATGATGATCCGTCGGGAAGCGGATCGTGCCAAGTCGGGCCAGAGTGCGAGCATCACGGCGAAGATCAACGCTCTCGTCGGCACTGCCATTATTGAGGAACTATATGCGGCAAGCGCAGCCGGCGTGCGCATCCGGCTCGGCGTGCGCGGCGTATGCTGCCTGCGCCTAGGCATACCCGGCTTGAGCGAAAATATCCTCGTGGCATCGATCGTCGACCGGTACCTCGAACACAGCCGCGCGTTCATTTTTCGCAACGGCGGTGACACGGAAGTCTATGCCTCAAGCGCGGACTGGATGCCTCGAAACCTGGATCGCCGTGTTGAGCTGACGTTTCCGCTCGTCGACCGGGAGGCGCGCGCGCGCATCGTCCAGGCTTTGGAAGCGCATTTTGACGACAATCAAAAGGCGCGCCAACTGGGGCCCGACGGAGGTTACCGGTAGATCACACGTCCCGATCGAGACCCGGTACGGGCCCAGGAGCTCCTTTATCAATTGACTGAGGCAGAGAGGGATCGCGTTCGATTGTCTCCCCCGGTGCGGTTTGTTCCTCTGAAATCGAAAGAGGAATAAGCCCCTCTACTCCCGTCACTCCTGATTCAAGTAGCATGCCAGGAACCGGCTCAGGCTCTGCCGCGCTGCCAGCGACCGTTCGCGCCACTGGCCGTATCGGCGCAGCCAACCGCCGGCGGCAAGAGTCTTTGCCGCGCGGCGAAACGACCCGTCCGCAGGCGCGTACGTAAGCGTGGCCAGGAAGTCATCGTCAGCTTCGTCGGTTACGGCCCGGACGCAACTCATGGGAACTGCCGCGGAATGCGAGACACGCGCCAAGGCAGCTGTCTCCATATCGACGATCGCTGCCTGGAATTTCTGAAAGAGCAGCTGTTTGTGGCTCGGTGCTCCAATGATGCAGAACGAGGTCAGGGCAATGCCACGCCGAATCGGCAATCCGGCGGCATGAGCCATGTCGCAAAGCTCTTTGCTGGAAGCAAGGGGCCAACTTTCCCCGGACTCGAGTTCGCCCAAAGGGGCGCCCCATTTGTTTTCGGAAAGCAGGGTGGCCCGGTCCACCGCCACCAGTTCACCCTGTTTTAGATCAGGGTCGAGCGCGCCTGCGTACCCGATGTTCAGTATGTGTGTGGCTCGTATGCAGGTGAGTGCGCGCTCCAGAGCGAAAGCCGCACACGCGGGCCCGGCGCCCAGCTTGAGAACACGCAGACTCTTCTCGCCGCGCACGCCTTCCCAAATGGAGATTCCCAATCCGCGGATCTTCCTTCTGCGGCTGCACAGGTTGAGTACGATTTCCAATTCCTCGGTCAAGGCTGTCGCGATCAGCAGCATCGACGGAAGCATAGGGCTTCATGCGGGTGGTGTAAAGCAGTTCGGCTCGATCCTCGGCGAGGGAGCTGACGCCGCCGGTTTCAGCGTCCTAAGAAATACTTCACCGTCTTTACGGAATCGTGCACTCAGGCCTCCTAATTCTCAGACGGGCTCCTGGGTTCCTCCTCGAGCTTTTTTCCCTCGGATGCCTCGTGCCAGACTTCCTGGAGCACATCATCGGCTCTCACGGAGCCGAGATCGCCCTCGAGACGACGCAGCGCCACCCTGACCACATCTCTGTGATGAAGCCTGTGACCGAGCCCCTTCTCAGACAATTTCAGCCAGAGCTTGTGGAGCAATTCGACGTCCTCCGGCCACAACCGGGGCGGATGGGGCCCGAGGTTGAAGAAGGTCTGTCTGCCGGTGGTCTCCTCCAGGATTTCGAGTGACAATTGAGGCCGTGGAGCGGGGAATCGTTCCCAGGCGTCCCCGAAGACTTTTGCCTGCTGCGCAGCGCTCATCTTTCCGGACAGCCCCATCACGACCAGGGTCGATTTCAGGCGCTGCGCGACTTCAACGATCGCTCGGCTGTAATCCCGGCCCGGGACAACCAACAGTTCAACATGTTTTCCGGCCTTTTCAGCGATGGACACGACTTTGGAGAACAGCTCGGCCACCTTGTCGGAGAAGATCTGATCCATTTCGAGTTCGAATCCGCCGGAACCGTGCCTTGAGACCCTTTTGACGGTGAGCGCCACAACATCCATTCTGCGAGTATCTACCCGTTCCAGAACTCTCTTGAGATGCGCCAATTGGTAGGGATTATGGAGCGCGACAATCACGTTGCCCGGCCGGACGTGGATCGACTCCTGGTCGAGATTTTCTTGCGTCACCAGCCGAAATTTTTCCAGTTCGGAATGCTGGCCTGCCGCCTTCTTGCGATTGTAGTGCTCACTCAGCTCAAAGATGATAAAGATCACGACCGTGAACCCGAATCCCCAGATTGTGGCGGTCTTCTTCGTGAAGAGATTGACAATCGCCAGCATGAACAGCACCAGCGTGATCAATCCGAGGCCGACCGGGATCTCGATTTTGCCGAGGTGGAAGTTGCCCGGCACTTTCCACTCCCTGGCTTGCGGCTGCTTATAGCGCAGGACCAGGACGGAGAGCCCCTTCATGGCAAAGCTCCAGACGATGCCGAATGCATAGGCATCACCCAGAAGCTGTATATTGCCGCGGGTCAGCAAAATCGTAAGGATTTGCAGCGCGACGATGGTGGAGATGATATGCGCCGTCGTGCCGAATTTCTTGTGCGGAATACGGAACCAGTCCGGAAGCACGCCGTCCTCCGCCACCCGGTTGAGGACGCCGTTGGAGCCGACAATGGCCGTGTTTACCGCTCCCGAGAGAATCACCGTCCCTACTACGACGACGAAAGCGTGGAAGAGCAGCTTCATAACCAGCGGGCCTGCTACATTCATGGCTAGGCCGCCGATGAGGTTGTCCAGGTAGTGATTCACCCTGTCGCTGTCCGGAATCAACATCACCGCGAAAAACGAAACCAGCGAGGTGAATACCATACTGTAAATAAAAATGACCAGCCCGGTGCGTTTCAGGTTCTTTAACTTCGGCGAAGCAATCTCGCGGTTCACCTGAGCGAGGCTCTCCTCGCCGCTCATCGCGAGGATGGAATGCCCCAGACCTATGAAAATCGCCACGAGAGTGATTTTTGTGGCGAAAGTCCCTTTGAGCCAGCCCACGGCATCATCGGTGAAATGAATCGTGCTGAGCGATGGAAACGGCACCGGCGCGAAGCCGCGTTGAAGGATCGTGACAGTGCACCAGACGATCAGAATGACTACCATCAGGGTCGTGAGCTGCATGATGCGCAGCGCCTTCTGGCTCGATTCATGCATCCCGATGATGTTTTTACGCCAGAAGTAGAGAGTCACGGCAATGGTAAAGGCCGCTGCGAAATAAGGAGGATTGACATGAATGCCGGGTGAATGTAGCAGGTCGGCAGTCTCGTTGATCAGCCCTGCAAGATAGAGGCCGGCGCTGACACCGCTGATCGGTCCGGTCAGGATGTAATCAAACATCAGCGCAGAGACCGAAAACTTGGCAAGGGTGCCGCCCAGAGCTTCATGAACGACGCGGTACACGCCGCCGCGCACAAACATGCTGCAGCTCTCCACGTAAATGGCGCGGACCGCATATGAAAAGAGCATGATCGCCAGAATGAACCAAGGGGCGGACTTGCCGAGATAACCCTCGGCGATGCCTCCGGCGTAATAGGCAGAAGACGCCAGGTCGCACAAAACTATAGCGGCCGCTCTCCAAAATGAAATGAAGGACAGCATGACCGTAGTGGCCACGACGACTTTAGTCATGCCGGATCGGTCCAGAGCCTTCATCGCGAGTTCTCTTGCATGACGATCCTTCTTGCCCGACGGAACATTTTGGCCAGTCGCATCCCGCAAAAGGTCGCTGGAATATCAAACGCACCGGCGCGCTGCCCGGCGCGTTGCCGTGGCGGTCTCGTGCGGCCGCAAATAGTATGCAAAAAGAGCAAACTTTGCCACTAATTATGCAAAGGATACCTGCTTCCCCGCGCCCCGTAAGTAAAAAGAAGAGTGTCTAGGACGGAAGGCGATCTGGTATGCTTGAGGAGCCATGGACAGGATGCCGGCAATCAATGGCGCCCGTGCATGCTGTTTTTTGAGCGAGCTGTGAAAGTTGGATCACTTGCGATCATCGGGTACAATCACGCGACATGAAAAAGGCACTGCTTCTGCTGTCTATCATCGTTCCCACTCTCGTCGTTGTGGCATCGCTCTTTTGGACAACGGGATTCTTTGCCAAGGCGCAGCTGATCGATCTGGCGGAGGTCACCCGCGCGCCGCTTCATAGAACGATAGGCACGAACGGCAAGGTCGAGGCAGACCGCATCTCCGATCTGCGGGCTCCGCTGCCCGGTACTTGTAGCCGACTGTCCGTTCCTGAAGGGGCACATCTGCGGAAGGGGCAGGAGATCCTGCGGATCGACGATCCTTCTCTGCCGTCGCAGTTGGCGGCTGCGCAAGCCGAACTCGACGCTGCGCAACTCGACCTTCACGAAGTGGAGCGCGGCCCGGCTCCGGAAGAGATAAATCAAGCCAAATCCGATACAGCCAAGGCCAAGTTGGCCGTGGACAACGCGCGCAAAATCCAGGAGACCAACGAATGGCTGCTGGCGCGCGCCGCGATTTCGCGATACGACGTGGAACAAAGCCAACACGCTCTTCTGGCGGCCGAACAGGAATTGGCGGCAGCACAGACCAAACTGGAGGACCTTAAAAGCAAATATGGTGAACTGGATCTCCGCCGCGCGCGGTCGCGGATTGACGCGGGGCAGGCTCGGCTTCGATTTTTAAAGGAGACCCTGGATCGTCTTATCGTTCGGGCGCCGGAGGAAGGCACGCTGTACCAGTTGCGAGTGAAAGAGGGCGCATACCTTAATGCCGGCGACCCCATCGGTCTCCTTGCCGATCTCTCGCATCTGCGCGTGCGCGCATTTGTCGATGAGCCGGAGATCGGCCAGGTTGCGATCGAAGATAAAATCACCATCCACTGGGATGCTCATCCTCGAGAACGGTGGGATGGGGTCGTCACCAAAATGCCGGCGGAGGTAGTCGCGCTGGGTACTCGCTCCGTGGCGGAGGTTCTGTGCAGCATCATTAATCCGCAAAGCACGCTCATCCCCAACATCAACGTGGATGTGGAGATTCAAGCAGCGGAAGGTCCGGCTGTGCCCTCCCTCCCGCGCGCGGTGGTATTCCCGGAAGGCAGCAAAGAGTTCGTGTGGCTTGAAGTCGAAGGCAAAGCCATGAAGCACTACATCCAGACGGGTCAAAGCACAAGCGCAAGGATCGAGGTCACCGGCGGGCTGTCTCTGGGCGACAAAGTCATAGATCCCGACGACCTCGCGATTACGGAAGGCGCCAAGGTGCGCGCCCGTTCTCATCCAAAATGATAGCCGCGATCCTTTTTAGCCTGGTTGTTATGACGCCGGCGTTCCATGACTCCCAAAGTGTCGCCGGTGCCATGGATCTCTACGCACACGGCAGGTATCAGAGCGCCTGGGACGATCTGTCGGACCTAGCCCGAACGCAGCCGCAGGATACGGACGTTCTCCTGTGGCTAGGCAAGACCGGAATCAAGCTGCATCGCTGGGATGACGCCATCAGGCATCTGGAACGGGCCGTGGCCCTCGATCCGAAGAATGGTCTGATGCACCTCTGGCTCGGGCGCGCTTATGGCGGCAAAGCTGCTCATTCCTTCGTAATCAACGCCTATGGCTGGGCGCGAAAGACGCGGCAGGAATTCGAAACCGCCTCAAGCCTGGCGCCCGACAACCTCGACATCCGTTTCGATCTTCTCGAGTTTTATGCCCAGGCGCCCGGACTTGTCGGCGGCGGCAAGGACAAGGCGGAAGCGCAGGCGCAGGAGATCGCAAAGAGAGAACCGCGCAAGGGGTATTTGGCGCGCGCCGAAATCCTGGAGGACAAAAAAAAGTGGGACCTGGCGCTCCAGGAACTGCTGCAGGCGGCCTCGAAGTATGCGAACTACGCGGGCCCCTACGTCGACCTGGCCGAGTTGTACCTGCGTCGGCACGACTACAAGGACGCCGAGGCAAGCGCGCGAAAAGCACTGGCGTTGCATGCTTCGAACCGCGCCGCAAGATTATATCGCGCAGCCGCGCTGATTCATCTGCACCAGGATCTGCCAGATGCGCTCTCGATCTTGCAGGAGCTGGCAGCGGGTCCGCTGTCGGACGAGGATCCCGGGTTTGAGGAGGTCTACTACTGGCTTGGGCAAGCCTTTCTCGCGTCCGGCCAGAAGGCGGATGCCCGCCAGGCGTTTGAGACATCCCTCGGTTTCGATCCCGATTATTCGCGATCCAAGCAGGCCCTGGCGCAAATCAAGTTGTTGCCCGATTCCCCTGGTTCCGACGCTCTCGGCATTCTTGCTCTACAACGGCATGAGAGGGATCTGGTGCCTTGCCCATGCGAATGGTGCCGCTAAACTGAATCTTATGGAGGCGCTGCGCTATGCATAAGCTGTTCCGACTGCTTTTTCTTCTGTTGCCTGTCTGCGCGCTGGCTTCGGCATCCACCATGTTGAGCCAGGAGAGGGGCGATGAGGGAAACCTGCTCACCTTGCGCGAGGCGGTCCGGCTGGCGCTAGCTCGCGCTCCGGAAATGCACCTGGCGCAAGTGGAGGCGTCCAAGGCGGGAGAGGCGCTACGGGAGACTCGTTCGTTGAGGCTGCCGCAGGTCGTGACCGGATCCGGTCTGGCGTACAATAACGGCTTTCCTCTGAGTATCGAAGGATCGGCGCCCTCGATCCTGGAATTAGGCATGAGCCAGACAATTCTCAACAAGAAAAACAACAATCTCATCCGGGAGGCGGAGGAGGGCAGCCATATAAGCGAGGCGAGCATGGATGCCGTGCGCGATGATCTGGTGGCGAAAACAGCCCTGCTTTACAGCGAACTGCATCGTACCTTGTTGACGCTGCCTATTTTAAACGCGCAACGGGAGGCTGCGTCCAGGAGCCAGCAGGCAACGGAGGCTCTGTATCAGGCCGGCCGTGCGCGTGCGCTCGACGTGACTCGCTCCATAATCCAGACGGCCAACCTGGAGCAGCAAATCCTCGTTGTGCATGAACGAATTCGCGTGGCGGAATCCGGCCTGCGAGAGCTAACGGGAATTCCAGGAGAGCAGCCGTTCCGCACGGAGGCTCCCCAAATTGCAACCGAATTATTTTCAATTCCTGTTGACGATCTCTACAAGAAAGCGTTGGAGATCAATCCAGAGGTCCGGCAGGCTGAATTCTCACTGCGCGCGCGCCAATACCACGTCGAAGCCGAAAAAGGGGAGCGCTATCCGCAATTCACGATTGTGAGTCAGTACGCTCTCTTCAGCCGGGCAAACAATTACCAGGACTACTTCAGCCGTTTCACCAGAAACAACTATATTCTCGGCCTGTCGATCCAGCTGCCCTTGTTCGACGGATTCCGCGCCAGCGCCCGCGTCGCACAAAGCAACCAGGAAGCAGAGGCGGCGCAGCTGCGCCTGGAGCGCATTCAATCCGATCTCAAGGCGAGCCTTGAGCGGAGCTCGAGCGACCTGCATATTGCGAACGGCGCGACCCGGCTTGCGCACCTTGAGGTGGGCGAGTACGAAGAAAATCTCAAGATGAGTGAGACACTTCTGGAAGCCGGACGCATCGACCCGGCCGAGCTGGAAAATGCGCGCGGCCAAATGCTGGGAAAACAAATTGCCGCGGAAGAAGCCGAGAGGACTCTGTTTGAACGCCAGGTCGCGCTTTTGCAGGCAAGCGGATTCCTTGCCTCCATCTTTTGATTCCGAGATTCGAGATTCGAGATTCAATATTTTCAATCTCGAATCTCGAATCAGGCTCGGTCGATCACATTTGGTTGCGGCTCACTGGCCTCGCTAGCAAATCTGTGGCTGCTTTTGAATATGCCTAAACAGTTTCGATTCTGGAATTGGGGTACTTACCCGAAATCTAAACTCGGAGGTACCGCATCGCGATGGCACGGAATGCGACCAAAACCTTCTCGGCAGGCGCCAGCCGGATAGGTGCGCCAAATACGTCGAATCGGCGTTGGGCGATTCTCTCGAGCAGACGTCCGTAAATCTCGATCATCGCCCAGAGGGCGGGACGGCTGGATGCGTCGACGAGAGCCAGGAGTTTGCGTCCCTGCTGGAAATACCGCCGCGCCCTGTCGGCTTCGTAATTCATCAAAGCAAGGAACCGATCGTCCTTGATCTCCTGTCTGAGGTCCTGCGCCGTGTAGCGGAATCTGGCGAGATCCTCTTCCGGCAGGTAGATACGCCCCATGACTGCATCTTCCTTGATATCCCTCAGGATGTTCGTGAGCTGGAAGGCGATGCCGCATTGTTCCGCGAATTGTTTCGCGCACTGGTCGGAAAAGCCGAAGATCTGCAAAGAAACCAGGCCAACGGCGGAGGCGACGCGAAAACAGTACCGATAGAGATCGTCGAAGGTATCGTAGTGGTCGATGGAGAGATCCATTTCTGCGCCGTCGATGATCCAGTGAAAGTACTCCGCGGGAATGGAAAACCGGGCCACGGTATCGTGAAATGCGGGCAGAATGGGCGATCCATTGAACTCGCCCTTGACGGCAGCATCGAGCTGCGCGCGCCAACCCGCCAGCATCCTGCGCTTCTCGGTTGCGGTCTCGCATCCGTCGGAGATGTCGTCGCAGTAACGCATGAAGGCGTAGACGGCGCAGAAGGCGCGCCGCTTTTCGGCAGGAAGCGCAACAAAGGAATAATAGAAATTTCGCGCCCGGCTGCGCGCCACTGCAGCGGCGCAACGATATGAGGCAGCAATCTCGGGTTCCATGCCGCCTCCGGAGAGATCAGGGGGTGATGGCGATCTTGAGATCGCCGTTTCGCAGCAGGAGCCGTTCCAGCACGTCCCTTAGGGAGGCCAGGTTCTCCTGGCCGGTGATCAGGGAACTGGGGCGGACCTTTCCGCTCCGTATGGTCTCCAGAGCTTTGCGGATATGGTGCGGAGTGTGATGAAACGTGGCTTTGATGGTTAATTCCGAATAGTGGAAGAGCGTGCTGTCCAACGGAATCTGCGTGCCCGCCGGACATCCGCCGAACAGGTTGATGGTTCCACCCCGGCGAACCATGCCGATAGCCCGCTGCCAGGTCTCACGCATGCCGACAGCCTCGATGACCACGTCGGCGCCGCGCCGGCCCGTGGTGTAATCCCGCACCTTTTCCACCAGGTTCACATCCGTGGCGTCAATCACGTGGTCGGCGCCCATCTCGGTCGCGAGTTCCAGCTGGTTCGGACGGTTGCTGGTGGCGATCACTTGCGCTCCGATGTTCTTGAGCAACTGCACAAACATCAATCCGATGGGACCTGTGCCGATAACGACCGCCGTGTCGCCGGCGCCAGCGCCCGTTGCCTCGACGCCGCGAAGCACGCAGGCAAGCGGCTCCACCATCGCCGCTTCCTTGAAGTCCATGTCATCGGGCAATACCAACAGGTTTTGGCGCACGATTCTTTCCGGGATTTTGATAAACTCGGCGTAAGCTCCGTTGAGGAACTGCAAGTCCTCACACAGGTTGAGCTGACCCTTTCTACAGAAAAAACAATGAGTGCAAGGCGCAGAGTTGGCGGACACCACGCGCATGCCTGGCGCGAAGCCCGTGACCTGAGAACCCACTTCCTCCACAATTCCCGACAATTCGTGGCCGAAGACAGAGGGAGGAACGATCATGCGGGCGTGAGAACCCTGCAGATAGACCTTCAAATCCGTGCCGCAGGTCAAGGCTGCTTTGATTCGGACCAGGACCTCACCGGGTTCGACTCGCGGAACGGGGATCTGTTCGATACGGACGTCCCTCTTCCCGTACAGCACCGCAGCGGTCATCAGCTTCTCTCTGGAACTGCCGAGCGAGTCTCTCATGGCTGTATTATGACCTTCAGTGAATTCTCAGAGGGACGAGACGAAATGTGAATTGCCTCAGCGAACTGCTCCAGGGGGAAGCAGTGGCTGATGAGCCGCGCAACGTTGATCTTTCTGGTAAAAATCCATTCGGCAGATCTATCTTGTAGTTCCACGGAGGAACTGTAGCTCCCGATCAGCCTTTTTTCCTCGACGCAGATACGAGAGGCATCGATGGGAATCATTTCGCCCGGGACGGTGTTGGCGAAGAGCAGCACGCGGCCTCCTCTGCGGACGGCCGCCTGTGCAGCGCCCACCACGCGGGCATCCGCGGTGGCCACGATAGCGAGGTCGGCTCCACGCCCCTCGGTGAGTCGGGCGAGCACAGACGCCTGCTCGTTCTTGTTCGGATTCAACGTGGCCTCGGCGCCCAGCTCTCGTGACAAGTCCAGTCTCGATTGGATTAAATCAAGCCCGACGACATGTGCTCCCTGAAGGGTGGCTGCCTGCATGAGCAGGAGGCCGACCGGGCCCTGCCCGAAAATGACAACGACTTCTCCAGCCTCAAGCGCGGCAGTTTCCAGCGCCTTGAGACAGGTATTGAGAGGCTCCAAAAAACTGGCCTCTTCGAAAGTCACGTCGCTCGGGATGAGGATTGTCCCTTCCTCCACGATCCAATCCATCACGCGCACATAGGTGGCGAATCCTCCGCCCGCGGGTTCGAAGCCCGCGGTCGTCCCGGTGCGCCGATAATGGGCGCACTGCGAGAAGAGCTTCTTGCTGCAATAAAAGCAACGGCGGCAGGGAACGTGATGGTACACAGCCACGCGGTCGCCAGGCGCGAATTTCGTTACCGACCTGCCCGAGCTGACCACTGTACCGGCCATTTCGTGGCCGAATATTCTGGGGGGAGCCACCAGCCCATGCTCGATCTTCTTGAGATCCGTGCCGCAGACGCCACAGGCATGGATACGGACGAGCAGTTCGCTTGCTCCGATCTCCGGCACCGGCACGGTCTCCAATGCCATCCGCTTGGGCCCATGGTACACCGCGGCGCGCATGAGCGTCGGGAGCATCGGCTCGCTCTGAACTGCCGCTTCCATGGTCTCATTTGCATTCTGCATCCGGTTCAACCCTCAACGCTCCAGCCGCCGATCACGCGGTTCCCGCACGTACCTTCGAAATGCGCTCTGCGGGAGACGACAGCCAGGGGCCCTTACGATAAAAGTCGACGGCCCCGCGCAATGCTTCCGCAGCGGGTGTAGGATTATACCCTAATTCGCGTCGCGCTTTTTCAATGTTCACAAACATTTTGTGACGGGCCATCCTTACGCCCTCCAGAGGTATGGACGGTTCCCGCCGCAGAATGGTTCCGACAAAAAACTGGTCCAGAGAGCCTGCGATCAAGGCCACGAACCAAGGCAGACGCATCCTGGGCGCGCGGCGTCCGGAGATGCGCGCCAGAATCTGCAGGATCTCCTTGAGACTCATGTTCTCGCTGCCTAGTATATACCTCTCGCCCGGCTTGCCGTGTCTCTGCGCCAAAAGATGACCTTGTGCCACGTCATCCACGGCGACAACGTTCAATCCTGTGTCAACGTAAGCAGGCATGCGGCCGCGAAGAAAATCCAGGATGACCTTTCCCGTCGGCGTCGGCCTCGTGTCCCCCCAACCGACCGGCGCAGTCGGATTAACGATCACGACGGATAGCGACGATTGGGCGAATTCGTAAGCCACCCGCTCCGCCATGAACTTGGAGCGCTTGTAATGACCGATCATGTCGGCAAGGGCAACGGGAGTCTCTTCATCAGCGGGAAGGCCGTCCGGGCGCATGCCGACCGTTCCCACCGTGCTCGTGTAGACTACCCTTTCGACTCCGGCCTTTCGGCAGGCTTCGAGCAGGTTCCTCGTCCCGTCGACGTTGCTTTCGTAAATCTCCCGTGGATTTCTTGCCCACAGCCTGTAATCGGCTGCCACGTGAAAAACCCAGCGGCATCCTTGAAGAGAGCGCTCCCAGGAATCGGTGCGCCTGAGGTCTCCCTGAACAATTTCGCAGCCGAGACCTTCAACGTTCGCCGGGTGACTTGTCCGGCGCATGAGGACACGGATCCGGTCCCCGCGCATTCTGAGCACTCGTACCACATGACTTCCGACAAAGCCGGATGCGCCAGTCACAAATGAAAGGTCCTCTGCCATGGGCGGCCCTTGGTTGCCTATAAAGGGAAAACCTGCTTGTGTGAGAATTTACCGCGCGGCTGCGCATGCATCGAGTACGCAATCGCCGAATGCTATTTGCACAACTGGGTTCAGCGAGCGGGATGCAATCCAGCCGGCAATGCAAACTCTACATCTTCGCGTATGCTGCCTACAATCTCAACCTCCGGATAACCGACGCCCTTCAGGTAATCGAGCACCCTCTCAACCAGACCTTCAGGAGCGGAGGCGCCGGCAGTCAGGCCCACGATTCGTATCTGATCGAGCCATTCCTTCCGAATATCGCAAATGTCGTCGATCAGATAAGCGCTTATTCCCTGACCTTGAGCCACTTCAACGAGGCGTCGAGAATTGGAGCTGTTGCCGGAACCAACCACGAGGATGATCTCCGCCCTCTTCGCCAATTCGAGCACGACCGCCTGCCGGTTCTGAGTTGCATAGCAAATATCCTCCGAAGCCGGACCGTGAATATTCGGGAATTTTTCCCGCAGCCGATCGATGATTTGGCGGGTGTCATCCAGGCTCAGGGTCGTCTGGGTCAAATACGCTACTTTTCCCGGATCGGGAACCTCCAACTCGTCGACCTCTTCCGTCGAAATCAATACACGAATCGACTCCCGCGCTTCTCCGAGCGTGCCTATCACCTCATCATGATCCTGATGGCCGATCATAATGATGGTGTAACCCGCGCGGGCATACTTGATCGCCTCCATATGTACTTTGGTTACCAGTGGGCAGGTCGCGTCGATAACCTGCAAGTGCCGCTCAATGGCAGCAGTTCTGACTTCAGGTGCGACTCCGTGGGCACTGAAGATGACGCGGTTTCCAGGAGGAACCTCCTCCAAGTCATCGACAAATATGGTGCCCTTTTGACGTAATTCATTGACAACATACTTGTTGTGGACAATTTCACGTCTCACATACAAGGGCAGCCCGTAGGCGTCGAGCGCCAGATTCACAATATCGATGGCGCGAACGACTCCCGCACAAAATCCCCGTGGTGACGCCAGCAAAACCTTTCCCTTAACCCCGTTTCCCACGTTCATATTGTTTCGAATCATATTCCCAGCAACTATCCATGGCAAGCGGCTTTTCCCCCAATTTGTAACTTAGAATTCGAACAAAAACCGGCCGGATTGTTTGTAAAGTAAACTGAGGACTATGTTAATCGGCTCTATAATTGGTTGGCGACCAGGACGGTTTTGGGACTGGCAATCCCGCGCTCGCACTGGCAGAAAAAAATGGGCGCCGGGAGGTCGAGAAAAGCCGTCGCAGACCTTTGAAAAACGAAAAGGTTCGACCCGCACAAGCCGATCTGAAGTTTGCAGGCGGGATCGAAGTCTGTGTCACTCGCGGCACTTTGCCCGCGAAAGTCGGACTTCGCGTCTTGATTTTTCCGGGGTCCAATAGGAGCGACACGGCTGCTTGAGCCCGGGAAAAGCCATTGCCGTTACGGAGCCACAGTGATTTGTACGGGTGCCAAGATCCTCGCGGGGGGTAGCGGTGGTTTGTATGCTCTGATAGTATTGGAGATGCAGTTTGGTATTCGGGCAGGAAGCTCCAATGCTCACTCTGATATCGAGTGCAAAGAATAGTGTCGTCGCAAGCGGAGCCAATGTCGGTACGAGGTTTGCCATCGGGAAACCCAGTGCCTAACGGGCAGGAAGATCTCGATTGTGAAAGCGGAAGCGCTGTCAAGGCCACCAACAGCTGAAGCCGACTCTGCGCAAGCTCGCCGATGGGGAGCGGATACGCGAAGTTGCATGTTTTCATATTTGGAGATCGTGCGGCCGGCCAACCTGGCGACCGCCGTGGCGGACGTTTTGGCGGGTTATGCCGTGGCGGGTGGCGCAAATCCGCGGGCGCTTGCATATTTGGCATTTAGCGGGACGGCTCTGTATGCAGGCGGCGTGGTCCTGAACGACTTTTTCGACCGGTACATCGACGGTGTCGAACGGCCGAAGCGGCCTATTCCCAGCGGCCGGGTCCCGGCAACTTCCGCCGCCGCCCTGGGTGGTTTCCTGCTGGCTGCGGCCATCGGGTCCGGATTCTGCGCTTCGGTGGGAAGCGGATTGGTCGCAACGGCGATCGCCGGCTGTGTCTTGTTTTATGATGGTTGGGCTAAGCATGTGCCGGCAATAGGCCCGATTGCCATGGGCCTGTGCCGAGGTTTTAACCTCCTTCTGGGACTGAGTGCCAATGCGGCAGCTTTTTCCCAGCGATGGTTCATTGCCCTGCTTCCTATTGTCTATATTGCCGCGGTAACTGCAGTGAGTTCCGGTGAGGTCAAGGGAGGCAGCCGCCGCACGGAGTTGCTCGCCATTGTGCTTTTTGGCGCGGTTTGTTGTGGATGCATGATGCTGGGCCTGAGCCCTTCGTTTCAGCTGCTCTGGGCCACGCCGCTTATCTTGTTGCTCGGCTACAGAGTCTTGCCGGCTCTCTGGCGCAGCGTCGAGGCGCCGGTCGCCGCGAACATCCGCGCGGCTGTCAAAGCGGGTGTGCTATCGATCGTCGTCCTCGACTCGGCCATCGCGGCCGGCTATGCGGGCCCTTGGTACGGCGCCGCCGTCTTGTCCATGCTCGGAATCGGGGCGATTCTTGCCCGCACTTTCGCAGTGACTTGATATGCGCAATCTCAGGCAGAAGCTGTTGGTGCCGTTTCACTATTCGGTTTACTTCACGCGCGATCTGTTTGCGCCCGCAAACCCGTTACTGCGCAAAGTCGTCAGAGACGGACAGAGGGGTCCGGCGCATCTTCTGTTTGTGGTCGACCGCGGGGCATGCACGGGGAGGGAAGACCTGCCCGGCCGGATCGAGCGCTACTGCGCTTTCCATTCCGAGGCGCTGAACCTGACCCGTCCTCCCATGGTCGTTCCCGGCGGCGAGAGGGTCAAGAACACCACGAGTTATGTGTACAAGATCCAGAAGGCCATACACGACAACGGGTTGTGCAGGCACTCATTTGTCGTGGCCGTCGGCGGCGGCGGCGTGCTTGACATGGCTGGTTTCGCGGCTGCGACGGCACATCGCGGCGTGCGATTGGTGCGCGTGCCGACGACCGTGCTTGCGCAGAACGATTCGGGGGTGGGAGTCAAAAACAGCATTAACGCATTCGGCAAGAAAAACTTTCTGGGAACGTTCGTCCCGCCTTATTCGGTCCTGAACGACTTGACCTTTCTTGAATCGCTTTCCGATCGCGACTGGCGCGCGGGGATCGCCGAAGCAGTCAAGGTGGCCTTACTGCGCTCGCCCGAGTTTTTCGAGTTTTTGGAGCGCCGGGCCGCGGCCATCGTCGCACGAGACATGAAGGCGATGGAGTATGTGATCCGGCGTTGCGCGCAGTTCCATCTGGAACATATCGCACACAGCGCGGATCCTTTTGAAATAGGTTCCTCCAGGCCACTCGACTTCGGACACTGGGCCGCCCACAAGCTAGAACAACTCACCCGATTCCGGCTGCGTCACGGAGAGGCAGTGGCCATCGGCCTTGCCCTTGATTCCACGTACTCGCGGCGGATCGGTCTGTTGCCGGAAGCCGATTGGCGCCGCATTCTCCAGCTCCTGTGCCGACTCGGCTTCAAGCTAAACATACCGAAACGAATTCAGAAGCTCAGGGGACGGAATGACCCATCTTCCCTGGAACACGGCCTGGCGGAGTTCCGGGAGCATCTGGGCGGTGAACTGACAATTATGCTGCTACAATGTATTGGAACAGGTGTTGAGGTGCATCAGATCGACGACCGGATACTGGCCGAGAGCATTTCTCTTCTGGATCAGACCTGTCGAAAAATACCGGGTACCACCTGAATACCAAGGAGGACGTCATGCCGAGGAAACCGGGCCGGTGCCCGCTGACGACGCAACGTATCGTGGATGAGTACTTCATCGAAAACCGTCATAAGCTGCTGGACATCGCAGCTTTTCTGGACCGTCTCGACCGCTCTCAGGACGGTGAGGATCCGACTCACGATTTCCGGATGAAGGCGTTTGCGCAGGCGCTTCAAGTGTTGATGACTCCGGGACCGGATCGTCTGAAGCGCATCCACATGGTATTCAGCGATCCATCGACTGAGCCGCGTGAGAAAACAGACCGAAAAGCGGCGTGGGGCGCATACAATCCTTCCCTGGAGGTGCTCTGATGCGTTACATCGAGCCGCATGCCCACATGGTCTCCCGCACCACGGACGATTACCGCCAGATGGCCCTGTCCGGATGTGTCGCGGTCAGCGAACCCGCCTTCTGGGCCGGGTTCGATCGTCTCTCGCCGGATGGATTCGACGCCTATTTTCGCCAGCTCACTGATTTCGAGCCCAAGCGGGCAGCGCAATACGGGATCCAGCACTATACCTGGCTCTGCCTTAATCCCAAGGAGGGCGAGGATCGGGCTCTGGGGCAGAAAGTGCTGGCGTGCATCGAAAAGTACCTCGATCGGCCGAACGTGGTTGGAATCGGTGAGATCGGCGTCAACCGGGTGACGCAGAATGAGCTGGCAACCTTCCGCGATCACGTGAGCTTCGCACTCGAGCGTAAGCAGCTGATCCTGATCCACACTCCCCACCTGGAGGATAAGTACAAAGGGACAAGAGTGTTGGTGGACGCTCTGCTCAAGTTTCAGGGGCTTGATCCAGGACGCGTGATGATGGACCACTCCGAGGAGCACACCATCGACATGATCCTGCAGAACGGATTTCGCACGGGCCTGACGCTCTATCCTGAAACGAAGGTCTCCATTCCGCGCGCCGCCGACATTATAGAAATGTACGGCCCCGAACGCATCTATGTGAATTCGGCCTGCGATTGGGGACACAGCAATCCCCTCGCCGTGCCTCAGTTCATCATGGAAATGCGGCGGCGTGGACACTCGGAATCCTTGATTCAGCGAGTGGTCTACGAAAACCCAAGGGAATTCCTCCAGCAGTCGCCCAAGTTCTCACTGCCGCCTGCCGAAAAACAGACCGCGGCGGTACGCTGACAGAGAAGCGGATGCGGATCAATGACCGCTTGAACCTGACCTATTGCACCAACATTCACACCGGGGACTCCTGGGACGAGGTCTTTCACAGCTTGAGTGAGCACGCTCTTGCTCTCAAGAACCGCTTGTCTCCGGAGCAGCCCTTTCCCATCGGCTTGCGTCTGTCAGACCGCGCCAGCCGCGAGCTTCTCGCAGCAAATCGCCTGGCTGAATTCATCGAGTTTCAGAAGGGCGCCGGGCTATTTGTGCAGCTGCTAAACGGCTATCCCTATGGACCTTTCCACGGAACTCCGGTCAAGGCCGAAGTGTTCTCGCCTGACTGGCGCACGGAGGAGCGTGTCGAGTACACACTCCGCCTGGTGCAACTGTTGAGGGCGATTCTGCCGAAGGGCCGGGATGGCGGTATCTCTACAGTCCCGCTTTCCTACAAGCCCTGGATCCATGCGGACGATCAGGCATCCCGGATGAAGATGGTGCGCAACCTCACGCGCGTCGCTGCCGCACTGATTCGTGCAGATTGCGATGGTGGACAGAAGATCCGGCTCGAGCTCGAGCCGGAACCGGACGGCCTGATCGAGAACAGCGGCGAGGTAATCTCGTTCTTCCATGATTGGCTGCTTCCTCATGGATCTGCGGAACTTGCGGCTGCCATGGGCATCTCGACGGAAGACGCCGAACGGAAAATGCGCGAACACATCTGCGTGTGTTTCGATGCCTGCCACTTTGCCGTTGAATTTGAGGATGCCGGAGCCGCCCTGGGTGTGCTGGCCGCCGCCGGAATCCGGGTCGGGCGCGTACAGCTGAGCTCGGCGCTCGCCGTTTCGCTCCCCTCCGAAGACATCGCAAAACGGTTGCAGCCCTTCGCGGATTCAGTTTATTTGCACCAGGTGATCGAGCGCAGGCCGGACGGCTCCTTGCGGCGCTTTCGAGATCTGGCAGACGCGCTCGTAACGGCGCCTGACCCGGAACCGCGGGAATGGCGCATACATTTCCATGTTCCGCTGTATGCTTCCTCCTACGGCACTCTGGGGTCCACACAAGACTATCTGTGTGAGATCCTGCGGCAGCAGCTGCGCGAACCGTTCACCTCCCATCTGGAGATTGAAACCTACACCTGGGATGTTCTTCCCGCGGAACTGAAGCTCGGTCTCGTCGATTCCATCGAACGGGAATACCGCTGGGTCCTGGATAAGATATGCGTAAAACAGCCGTCCTGAATGTTGTAGGCCTGACACAGCAATTAATGGGGAGATCTACGCCGGGGCTGGTGAACTGGGCCGCGAAAGGCAAAACCGCGGCCATCCATGCCGTGACTCCGGCCGTCACATGCACCGCGCAAGCGACTTATTTCACGGGCACCTGGCCGGAGACACACGGTATCGTTGCGAACGGCTGGTATTTTCGCGACGAGTGTGAAATCAAGTTCTGGCGGCAATCCAACAGGCTCGTGGAGGCTGAGAAGATCTGGGAAATGGCGAGGAAGCTGGACAGCTCCTTCACCTGCGCCAATCTGTTCGGCTGGTACAACATGTATTCCTCGGTAGACTATTTGGTCACGCCCAGGCCCATGTATCCGGCCGACGGCAGGAAGCTCCCGGACATCTACACCCGCCCCCCGGGGCTCCGGACGGAACTGCAATCGGCGCTCGGGACATTTCCGTTGTTCCATTTTTGGGGACCCACTGCATCGATACGCTCGAGTCAGTGGATTGCGGATGCGGCCAAGAGAGTCGTCGAAAAGTACGACCCGACACTCACGCTGATTTACCTGCCCCATTTGGACTACAACCTGCAGCGCCTCGGGCCTGGGGATCCGGGCATGGCTGCGGATCTCGGGCGGATCGACGCCGTCTGCGGCGACTTGATTGCTTTTTTCGAATCTCGCGGCGTCCAGGTGATCGTCCTTTCGGAGTACGGCATCACTCCGGTATCCAGACCCGTTCCTATCAACAGGGTGCTGCGGGAGAAAGGGCTCATTGCCGTGCGTGAAGAGCTGGGGAGGGAACTTATCGACGCGGGCGCCAGCGCGGCGTTTGCAGTTTCAGACCACCAGCTTGCGCATGTGTACGTGAACGACCCTTCCCGACTCCTTGAAGTGCGTGATCTGCTCGAAAGCCTGCCGGGAATCGAGCGGGTCCTCGATTCCGCGGGCAAGAAGGAGTACCGGCTGGACCACCCACGTTCAGGCGAACTCGTTGCGATCGCAGATCGCGATGCGTGGTTCACCTATTACTACTGGCTGGATAACCGCCGGGCTCCGGACTTCGCCCGCACGGTCGATATTCACCGCAAACCCGGCTACGATCCGGTCGAACTGTTCATCGATCCGCAACTGCGATTGCCACAGCTCAAGGTCGGCCTGACGCTGGCAAAGAAGATCCTCGGGTTTCGGTACTTGATGGAAGTGATCCCGCTCGATGCCACGCTGGTCAAGGGCTCGCACGGCCGCGTGACCGACGCCCCTGAAGAAGGTCCGTTGTTCATCACACAGCGGATGTCTCTACTACCAGGCACCCAGGTGTCCGCAGATTCGGTTTGCGGCCTGATTCTCGACCACCTGCATACGGATACTCCCCAATAAATCCGCTAAGTTGGTCTTGCGATCGCGATATCAGGGAAAACCCTACTTGCCGCCGTACGAGCCGGTGCCCTATAATCTATTTGCTTCTGCAGAATCTTTGGGTGAGAAAATGATACCCGTGCACCCTAATCACTGCCAAAGCGAACATTCCCTTTTGGCATACCACGATCTTCTTGCTGTTCATGTCGAGTTAGCCTCCTCGGGATTGGGACGAAAGCGGAGAATCCCGGAGGCGCCGGGGGCAGAGCCCGGGCAGGACTAAAAGAGCCCTGTTTTTACCCACCGATTCCGCTGAGGACTGTGATCGTTTGTTCGTTGCTCTATTGAGGCAACATCTATCGGGACAACAAAGGGCCCGCCCATAAGAAACCTCGAATGAGAAATGGGGTGGTCAATGTCCGAGAACGCGTTTCACATTTCTGGTCCTGGATCTGTCATCGTATTGGTATCTCCGGAGCCGTCTGAACATGATTCCCTGAACGGCATCCTGCAACGCGGCAAATGCCGTCTGCATTGCCTTCAGTCCTGCCGGGAGGCAGTGTCCTTCTTGAGCGATCATCCTGCAGGAGTTGTGATCACCAATGCCAATCTGCCCGACGGCACTTGGAAGGACCTGCTCAACCAGACAATGCAATTGCCCAACGCTCCCAATCTGATTATCGCGTCACGCCTGGCGGACGAACATCTCTGGGCGGAGGTGCTCAATATGGGAGGCTATGACCTCCTGCTCATGCCCTACGATGCCGATGAGGCGATCCGGATCATTACCCAGGCTTGGCAGAACTGGGAGCGAAGGGGCACAGCGACGGCTCCTACAGCACTGCCGGCGAGAGATACCATGGTTGGTTTATCCGAAAAAAGAATTCTCACGAGAGGTCCGCGCGCAGCGGCTCCCGGCCGTCCCTCCGCGAGCGGCGCACCGCCCAAGGAAGACGTGCTCCGCACGCCCGATTGATGAACTTGCAGCAGTGGGGTCGAATGGACAAGGTCCTTACTATCAGGCTGGCAGGCGGAGCGGGGAAGCGCACGAATAGTTGAAATAGCCTGCCGAGTCGGTGGTCCCCTGTCCTAGACTGCGTCCCTTTCAGCTTCCGGTATGAATTTAGCCGTCAAATCCTAACCAAATATCTTCTCGGAATAGACATGTGCATGAGGTGTGCTCTCCCCTCACGTTTGAGTGGGGCTGTGGGCTCTCTTTCGGCCGTCACCAGGATTCCATTGCCGTCCACCAATATACTCCCATCCGAACCCCGAATCCGATTCGGCATCAGCTACTTGATCACCACCCTCCTTGCGCTGTGGCTGTTTCAGCAGTTCGTCCTGAGGCCCGCTATTGTCCGCTTAGTCGAGATCCCGTACAGCGATTTCAAGCAAAAGCTGTCGGATGGTCAGATCGTCAAGGCGACAATTGATGACAACGACATCCTCGGTGAAATGAAAAATCCCAAGCCGGACGCCTCCCCGGCCGTCGTTCCCTTTGACACCATAGCCAAGCCCGCGAGCGATCCCAACTTGATTGAAGAGCTACAAGATGCCGGAGTGTCATACACCTTTCAGCGGCCGCCCAGTCCGGTGGGCAGCTTTCTGCTGTCCTGGTTCCTGCCGATCGCGCTCTTGGGCGTGGGCGCGGCTCGCGTACGTGACCTCTTCGAGCAAGCGCGCAAGATCGCCCCCGCCATCGTCTTTATTGACGAGATTGACGGCATCGGCGAGAGCCGCGCAGGTGTGGTTCGCGTCGGCGGCAACGATGAGCGCGAACAGACCTTGAACCAGTTGCTGGCCGAGATCGATGGCTTCAAGACCACGACCACTGCGCCTGTGATCATCATGGCCGCCACTAATCGGCCCGAAGTGCTTGATCCGGCGTTGTTGCGTGCGGGTCGCTTTGACCGCCAGATTGCCGTCGGCAATCCAGACCTGATCGGTCGCGAGCAGATCCTCAGAATTCACAGCAAAGGCATCAAGCTGGCCCCTGACTTTGACCTGAAACGCTCGGCTCAGTGTGTTACGCAGCCCAACATCTTCAATACCTGGGTGGCGCGATTGGGGATGACCGCCAAATCAGCCCGGAGACTCGTCAAGTGATAGACAGCGAAATCCAGCGCATCGCCACCGAGCAATACCAGCGGGCTCAGGCTTTGCTAGTGGAGCATCGTAAGGCACTAGAGATCTTGAGTCACCTACTGCTGAAGCAGGAGACAGTGGACGGCGGTGAGGTGAAACAAGCATTGAAACAAACAGCAGACTGACTGAGGCCTCGGCTCTCAGAAGTCTAGAAATTGAACATGCAGTCCCAGAATGAGACATCCGGGAGAGCTGCTCCCATAGCCCGGGCAAAGGCGTGCCCGACCCCGGCCTGGAGCCGGAGCATGGCAGGAATTGGGATATCGGCTATGAACGCGGCTTTGCCACTATGAGATCGTGCCGAATGGCGGGAGTGTGCGGGTAAATCCACTCTGTTCGGCTTATCCCTGTGGTATATTGGCCCTTGTGGCATTCCGGTCGCCCAGGCCAGGGAGCTTGAGGCAACATAGAATCCTACATATCGGAAGCAGGATCAAGCATCGAATCGGAGGATTGAATGAAAAGCGCAGCTTGTCGTTCCTACCGACTCAGTCGCTTAAATGCTCCGCGATGCGGCACGGAAAATCAGGAGGCAAGTCATGGCAAAGGCAGTTGGCATTGATCTTGGCACCACGAACTCCGTGGTCGCGGTCATGGAAGGCGGAAAGCCGACCGTGATTATCAACAGCGAGGGCAGCCGCCTCACCCCTTCGGTGGTAGCCTATACCAAAACCGGGGAGCGCCTGGTTGGGCAATTGGCCAAGCGCCAGGCAGTGCTCAACCCCGAGAACACCATCTATTCTGCCAAACGCTTCGTTGGACGCCGCCACTCCGAGGTCCAATCGGAGGTCAAAAACGTTCCCTATAGGGTGACCGCAGGTCCGAACGACGCGGTGCGCTTTGAAATCATCGGCAAGCAGATCGCGCCAGAAGAGATCTCGGCGAGCGTGCTGCGCAAGTTGGCGGACGACGCTTCCAAGTATATTGGTGAAAAGGTCACCGACGCGGTCATCACGGTTCCGGCCTACTTCAACGATGCACAGCGTCAAGCCACCAAGGACGCAGGAAAGATCGCCGGCCTCAAAGTGCTACGCATCATCAATGAGCCGACCGCCGCCGCGTTAGCCTATGGGCTCGACAAGAAAAAGAATGAGACAATCATGGTCTTTGACCTGGGCGGCGGCACATTTGATGTCTCGATCCTGGAGGTCGGGGATGGAGTCTTCGAGGTCAAGTCGACCTCCGGCGACACGCATCTCGGAGGAGACGACTTCGATAAACGCATTGTCGACTGGATGGCCCAAGAGTTCTTGGCCACTCAAGGCATTGATCTGAGAAAAGACCGCCAGGCTTTGCAGCGGCTGACTGAGGCGGCCGAGAAGGCAAAAATCGAGCTGTCAAGTGTGGTCGAGACGAACATCAGCTTGCCTTTCATCACGGCTGACGCGACGGGCCCGAAGCATTTGGAAACGAAGCTGGCCAGGGCCAAGTTCGATCAGCTCACGGCCGATTTGGTGGAACGCTGCGTGGAACCGGTCAAGCGGGCACTGGCAGATGCGAAGCTCAGCGAACGTGATCTCGATGAAGTGGTGCTCGTCGGAGGCTCCACGCGCACTCCAGCAGTGCAGACTCTGGTACGCCGCCTCACTGGTGGCAAGGAACCCAACCAGTCAGTCAATCCCGATGAGGTCGTCGCCATCGGCGCGGCCATTCAGGCGGGTGTTCTTGCAGGCGAAGTTCAAGATGTGGTGCTGCTTGATGTGACGCCACTCTCTTTGGGGGTAGAAACTCTCGGCGGCGTGATGACCAAGCTCGTCGAACGAAACACGACCATCCCTGTCAGACGCTCGGAGGTCTTTTCAACGGCCGACGACAATCAGACTGCCGTAGATGTGCACATCCTGCAAGGAGAGCGGGAATTGGCGCGTGACAACCGCACCTTGGGTCACTTCCGCCTCGAAGGAATCCGGCCCGCCCAACGCGGTCTGCCGCAGATCGAGGTAACTTTCGATATCGATACGAACGGCATCGTGACAGTTACGGCGCGCGACAAGGACACGGGCAAGGCGCAGGAAATAACCATTAGTGGGTCGACCCAGCTTTCGCACGAGGAGATTGACCGGATGGTCAAGGACGCGCAGGGTCACTCTGAAGACGACCGGCGGCGGCGTGAGGAGGTCGAGGCACGCAACGCCGCGAACTCGATGGCCTACCAAGCCGAGCGGCAGATACAAGAGCTTGGTGACCATGTGCCACTCAATGAAAAAGCGCGTGCCGAAAAGTTGATAGCGGATATCCAGCAGTTGACGCGGAGCGAGTCTTCTGATATCGCGCGGCTGCGCCAGCTGACGGGCGACCTGCAGCAGCTTGTCTACGGCCTCGCATCCGCTGCGCATGGTCCCACCGCTTCCGG